>Ga0209056_10000118_pt1 | contig 82659 bp, 69 predicted proteins | sample GraSoiAngelo_114_FD_185876 | JGI IMG/M metagenome (GOLD analysis project Ga0209056, IMG submission 185876) | Grasslands soil microbial communities from the Angelo Coastal Reserve, California, USA - 14_0903_13_40cm (SPAdes) (version 2) | ecosystem: Environmental > Terrestrial > Soil > Grasslands... | reverse complement strand
GTCGTTGACGGTCTTGAAGTCGTCGAGGTCCACGTAGACGGCCGTGAAGGGGCGCTGGTAGCGGCGGGCGCGCGCGATTTCCACGTCCGCCGCCTCGTAGAAGGCGCGGGCATTGCCGACGCCCGTGAGCGGATCCGTGCGTGCGACCTGCCGCTCCCGGTCGAGCGATTCGCGCAGCGCGGCCATCATGACCGCGACGACGAGGAAGGCCGCGAGCCGCACCAGGGCGTCCCACGATACCACCATGGTGGGCGGGAAGCCCCGACCGGCCGCATCGGTCAGGAGCCAAGCGCTCGTGCTGGTCAGCGCCACGAGCGCGCCGGCCCAGCGGCCCGCGTACCAGGCGACCAGCCCGATGGGCGCTAGGTAGACGAGTGGCGCCAGATCGGGTGCGACCGAAGCGTCCGCGTATCCGAGCGCCGCGACCAGGCCGAGTCCAATGGCGACGACAGTCGTGCGCGGCCGGTGACGGAGCCAGTCGTCGAGGCTTGAGTGGAGGAGCGTGATGGCACCCAAGATAACGCGCACCTTGACAATGCGCCGCGCGCCGCCGCCAGAGGAGGACTCCCCGTGGCCCCCGCTCCGCAAACCGCCCCGGTCACCGTTCGGCTCCAGCGCACGTTCCAGGCGCCGCGGGAAAAAGTCTTCCAGGCGTGGACCCGGCCGGAGGACCTGAAGCGCTGGAGCGCGCCGGGAGATCTCACAACTCCCGTCGCCGAAGTGGACCTGCGGGTGGGCGGCCGCTATCGCATCGACATGCGGGCACCGGACGGCACGCTGCATCGCGTCACGGGTACCTACCGAGAGGTCGATCCCCCAAACCGCCTGATCTACACCTGGCAGTGGGAGACGACGCCCGGGGCGCTGGAAACGCTCGTGACCGTCGAGTTCCACGACCGGGCGGGGCGCACGGAGGTCGTGCTCACGCACGAGCGGCTTCCCGACGCCGAGGCGCGGGCGCGGCACGAGCACGGTTGGAACGGTTGCTTCGAGAAACTGGCCACCCTGTTCGCGGAGAGGATGTGACGGCTCGGACACAGCAGGTTTGATCTCACGCCGGACGGCCGGGGCACCGACTGGTACCCGCGCCTCACCTACTTAAGGAGGAGCGATGACCGAAAAAGAGCAGTTCTTGGGCGTGCTGGAGCGCGAGTTCCCGACGACGATCAAGGTGCTCAAGGCGTTCCCGGCGGCGAAGGCCGACATCAAGCCGCACGCGAAGAGTAAGACGGCGAAGGACCTCGCCTGGATGTTCGTGACGGAGGAGAAGGCGAGCGAGCAGGCGCTGGACGGCGCGATCGAATTCGGCAAGATGCCCCAGGCGCCCGGCTCGCTGCCGGAAGTCATCTCGACCTACGAGACGGCGCACCGGGCCTTCGTCGAAAAGGTCAGGCGGACCCCCGAAGCCGAATTGAACCAGACCGTGAAGTTCTTCACGGCGCCCAAGCAGATGGGCGACGTGAGGAAGATGGACGTGCTCTGGTTCATGCTGATGGACAGCGTGCACCACCGCGGCCAGATGTCCGTCTACCTGCGGCTCGCCGACGCGAAGGTGCCGTCGATCTACGGGCCCTCGGCCGACGAGCCGTGGATGTAGCAGGCTAGACGCGCGGGCAATAATTCGACGGTCAAAAGCGGATAGATCGCGGCACGGCGACGCGCTATGTTCTCAGGCGTGACCCGTGCCGCCGTCGTTTCCGACCTCTCCCCCGCCCGCCGCTGGCACATCGTGCTGGCGCGCGACCGCCGCTTCGACGGCGCCTTCGTCTACGCGGTACGCTCGACCGGCATCTACTGCCGGCCGTCCTGCCCCAGTCGCCGCCCGCGCCGTGCGCTGGTCAGCTTCTTCCCGATCCCGGAAGCGGCCGAACAGGCCGGCTTCAGGGCCTGCCGCCGCTGCAGCCCGACGAGCGTGAACGGCGCGCACCCCGACGTGGCCCTGGTGCGCGACGCGTGCCGCCGGCTCGACTCACATCCCGACGAGCCGGCGAGCATGGCCGCGCTGTCCGCCCGCACGGGCACGAGCCCGCGCAGGCTGCTGCGCGCGTTCCAGGCCGTGCTCGGGGTGACGCCCCGCCAGTACCGCGACGCGTGGCGTCTCGAGCGCTTCAAGCGGCAGCTGCACGAGCGCAGGCGGGTGAGCCCGGCGACCTATGCCGCCGGCTACGGATCGAGCAGCCGCGTGTACGAGCGCGCCGGCGCTCAGCTCGGGATGACGCCCGCGACCTATGCGCGCGGTGGTCGGGGCGCCCGCATCGCGTTCACGGTCGTCCCCTGCCCGCTCGGTCGTCTGCTCGTCGCGGCGACCGAGCGTGGGATTTGCCGCATCGGCGTCGGTGCCGGCGCCGAGGAGCTGGCGGCCGGGCTGCGGGCCGAGTTTCCCGCGGCCGAGATCCGGCGCGACCGCGGGCCGCTGCGCCGCTGGGTCGGGGCCATCAGGCGCCACCTCGAGGGCCGCGCGCCGCACCTCGATCTCCCCTTGGACGTGCGGGCCACGGCGTTCCAGCGCGCCGTGTGGGAAGCGCTACGCAAGATCCCCTACGGGAGCACGCGCTCGTACGCCGAGATCGCCCGCGCCATCGGGCGCCCGCGGGCCACGCGCGCCGTGGCGCGGGCGTGTGCCACCAACCCGGCGGCGATCGTGATCCCGTGCCATCGCGTGGTGAGAGCAGACGGAGACCTGGGGGGGTATCGGTGGGGGATAAGACGGAAGAGAGCCCTGATCGAGGGGGAACGAGCAACGAAAGCGAACAGGTAGACGCCAAGACGCATAGACGCCGAGTGGATATGAGGGTCGAGCGGGTAGGGTTTTCCTACGAGCTGGGGCCTCACATCCACTCAGCGTCTCGGCGCCTCGGCCTCTACCTCAGCGTCTATTCGCTCAGAACTGAACCCGTAACGTCGCCGCAAACGACCGCAACGGCGGCTGCGTCAGCAGATCCGCCATGGCGAATCCCTCCTGCCCCGCCGCGCTGACCTCGGGATCGAGCCCGGAGTAGCCCGCCCACGTGAACAGGTTGCGGCCCACCAGCGTGAGGCTGGCGCGCGCGGCATGCACCAGCGCGGCCCAGTCGCGGGGCGCCTCGAGCGTGATCGTGACCTCGCGCAGCTTCAGGAAGGCCGCGTCCTCGACATAGCCCGCAGGTGTTCCGACGATTGCGGCGGCCACGGCCGCCTCGCGGGCAAGGGGCGTGCCCGGATCGTTCAGGGCTCGGCAGCTACCGTAGAAGCAGCGCAGGTACTCGGTCGAGTTGAGCTGACTGTTGCCGGCCCGGTACTCGAGCAGCGCCGACACGCGGACCCGACGGCGCCAGGTCAGGGTCGTACCGAGCGAAGCCCCCTGCGTGGGGAACGGCGTCCCGAGGAACACCGGAGACGACCCAACCACCACTTCCGATGGCGTGATGATCCCGTCGCCGTTCGCGTCGCTGTAGCGCTTGATCGGGAGCATCGAGTAGGCCCCCGCCGGGAGTCCCTCCTGGTACACCTGGTCCCCCGTGGTCAGCGCAAAGCGGAGCGGCGGACCCCCGAGCGTGGTGATGCGGTTGCGATTCCCCCACGCGGTGAGCCATGCGTCCCAGGAGCGCGCTTCCCCGCGCAAGATCTCCGCGGTCAGGGCGATCTCGATCCCGCGATTGCTCAGCCGCCCGAGGTTCGCGATCCCGAGGCCGGATGGAGCGGACGCGCTCGGCACGACCACGCCGGAGGTCCGCCGGTCGTACAGCGTGACGCCGAGCTGCAACCGGCCATCCCACAGCGCCGCGTCGGCACCCCCCTCCAGCTCGCGGGTGCGCTCCGCTGCGAGCGCGGCGGAGAGCAGCGGCCGGCGGCCCGCCACGCCGTAGGCGGCGCGCAGGCGCAGCAGGCCGAGGGGGGCATCGGCCCGCGTCGGCGCCAGCCACGAGACGCCCAGCGCGGGATAGGTTGCACCCGCCAGATCGGCCTCGCCCAGCAGCCCGGTGTCGTGGCGCAGCGACCCGGTCACGAATAGCCGCTCGCGCAGCGACAACTCTTGCTCGAGGAACAGGCCGGTCACCCTGTTCGACCCCTGCGCGTCCGCGAGCACCGTCTGGACGGCCGCGTCGGCGAGGCTCGTGTCGCCCGGCTGGAGCCCCCGGCCGAGCCGCAGCAGTGTGTCCCCGGTGGCGTTGAAGTACTGCAGGCCCACCGCGGTGCGCGTCGCGAGCGCGGGCGACAGGTGGAACGCGGCTCGCGCACCGAGCTCGATGCTGTAGTGGTCGCTGTTCGCGCGCCCCGCGAGCACCCGCCCCAGACGCAGGCCCGCGATGTTCGGCCCCTCGCCGCGGGCTTGCAGCTGGCGGTCCGACTGGCGCACGCGATCCATCCCGACGAGGAAGCTCGTTTCCAGGAAGGACAGCGGACGCCACGTGCCTCGGAGGCTCCCCGTGAGCCGCTCCACCGCCTGGCTGGTGCGGATCTGGAACACGTCGCCGGGCGGGAAGAACCCCCATCCGTCGTTGATCGTGGAGTCCCCGAACCCGAGGAAGCCGCTCGGCAGGACGCCGAGGATGTTATTGTCGTTGATCGGCATCCGGACGGCGCTCGAGAGGTATCCGGTGGCGAGCGACACGGCCGCGCGCGGCGAGACGTGGAAGTCCACGTTGGCGCGCGCGCTCGTCCGGCTCAGGTAGTTGGGGGTCCGGACATCCTCGGGCGGCCCCGACCCATTCGCCCGCGCGGTGAGGCGATCGACTTCCGCCGTGGGCAGCCCGTAGACGCCTCCCTGCCCTTGCCACCGGCCGGCGGCGTAGTAGCGCAACCGCCCCGTGCCCCCCGACACGTCGAGACCGTAGCCCCCCACGGCGCCGTGCCCGAGCGGCGAGGTGGCGGGGCTCTCGAGCGCGTTGCTCAGGAGAATTCGGTCCTGCCCGCAGCCGCCCGCGGCTTTCCGGAGGAGTGAGCACCATGTCCCGCTCGGGTCCACCGCGAACAGGTTCTCGGGAAAGCGACGCGACGTGGCGACGAAGCCCTGGGTGACGGCGCCATGGATGCGGACCGGGCCCGGAGTGCCCCGCCGCGTCGTGACCAGGATGACGCCGTTCGCCGCGTCCGCGCCGTACAGCGCCGTCGCCGCCGGCCCCCGTAGCACGTCGACCGCGGCGATGTCCGCGACGTCGAGGTCGTCGAAGCGGGACGGCACCTGGCCTCCGACGTCGAGCCCGTAGGCATTCGGGCTCTGATCTGCGCGCACGCCGTCCACGTACAGGAGCGGCGCGTTGGACAGGAACAGGCTCGTGGCGCCGCGATTGAGCAGGCGCGAGCCCGCGCCGATCGTGCCCGAGCTCTGCATCACCACGAGCCCCGCGATGCGCCCCGTGAGCAGCTGGGTCAGCGTGGTCGGAGACTCCGCGGCGGCGAGCGAATCGATGTCGAGGTGGCTCACGCCGTAGCCCAGCTCGACCGCACGCCGCTCCCCGGTGGGCAGGGCGATGGGGCGCTCGAGACCCGCCCGACCGCCGCCGTCCTGCTGCGCCGCCAGGACCGTGGCACCGCCGCAGAGCAGCGCCCAGGCGACGAGCGGCAGCCACGACTTCGCCATTCGCGTAAGAGAGCACGGCCGCGCGGGCCCGGCAAGCGCGGCCCCGCTGGCTGGCGCGGCGGCCCGGTGCGGCGTTATCGTGCCCGTGGAGCGACCATGACTTCCTTCTTCAAGACCAGCGAGACGTACCGGCAGGGCGCGCGCACCCTGCCGGGACGGTACTACACGTCGCCCGAGATCTTCGCGGAGGAGGTGGAGCGGATCTTCGCCCGTCGCTGGGTGTGCGTGGGCCGAGCCGCGGAGCTCTCCGAGCCGGGGGACTACTTCCTCGCCGACGTGGCGGGCGAGAGCGTGATCATGCTGCGCGACCAAGGCGGCACGCTGCGGGCGCATTACAACGTCTGCCGCCACCGGGGGACGCGGCTGTGCGAGGAGCGGCGCGGCCGCCTCTCCGAGACGATCCAGTGCCCCTACCACGCGTGGACCTACACGCTCGACGGCCAGCTCATCGGCGCGCCCCACATGAGCGAGGTGGAGGGCTTCCAGAAGCGCGATTACCCCCTCCGCTCCCCCGCGTTCGCCGAGTGGGAGGGGTTCCTGATGATCAACCTCGCGCCGGACGCCGAGCCGTTCGCGCAGGCGTTTGCGCCCCTCGTCGGCCGGTTCGCGCGGTTCAACATCGCGAACCTGCGCTCCGCCCGCCGCATCGACTACGACGTGCGCGCGAACTGGAAGCTGATCTTCCAGAACTACTCGGAGTGCCTGCACTGCCCCGTGATCCATCCCGAGCTGGCGAAGCTCGCGCCCTACACGAGCGGTGAGAACGATCTCGTGGATGGCCCCTTCCTCGGGGGCTACATGACGATCACCCGCGAAGGCGGGAGCCTCTCGCTCAGCGGCCGCGCCTGCGGGGTGCCGGTGGGAGAGCTGCCGGCCGCGGACCTGAACCGCGCCTACTTCTACACGATCTTCCCGAACCTGCTGCTCAGCCTGCATCCGGACTACGTGATGTTTCATACGCTCTGGCCCGACGGGCCCGCGCGCACGCGCATCAGTTGCGAGTGGCTGTTCCACCGCGACTCGCTGAGCCGGCCGGAGCTCGATCCCGAGGATGGGGTGCGGTTCTGGGACACGACCAACCGGCAGGACTGGCACATCTGCGAGCAGAGTCAGGCCGGCGTGTCGTCGCGCGCCTACGTGCCGGGTCCGTACTCGCCACGCGAGAGCGTGCCGGCCGCCTGGGATCGCGAGTTCCTGCGCGCGATCGGCCACGCGCCCTGACGGGCCGCGCGGCTGACGAGCCCGTCCACGGGCTCCCGGCAATGTTCTGCTACGGCGCCGTCGACACCCGCACGATCACGTTGCGGCCGGGGTTCAACGCGAATTCCTTGTAGCGGCTGAGGAAGTCGCGGTAGCTCGCATCGGCCGCGTTGCGCACCGTGAGATCGACGCGCACCGCCCGGCCGAGGAAACGCGCCTCGGCACCCGCATCCACATTGAGCAGCGTGTACCCAGCCGTCGGGATGTCGAGCGGGTTGAGCCGTGTCTGGCGGCCCACGAACTCGGCCTCGATCCCGACGTGCGGGCGGCCGGACCACGCGCCCGCGGCGGAGTGCAACTCGACGCTCACGGCCGCGCGCGGCGCCGGCACGGACGGCAGCGGCTCGTCGGTGCTGCGGTTCGTCCCCCACGTCGCGTCCCCCCGCAGTCCGATCGTCACGACGGGCCAGGCCAGGGCCTCGAGCGACGCTTCCATCCCCGCGAGCACGGCGTCCGCCTGGTCGTAGTCGTACACGCGCAGCCCGCCCACCGTGTTGCTCGTGGGGGCGAGGAAGATATAGCGGCCGATGGCGTTGCGGTAACCGGCGACCTCGGCGCTGACCCGTCCGCCTTGCCAGCGTGCACTCACGTCCAGGTTCGCCGCGGCCTCCGGCCGGAGCGTGGAGCGCCCGACCTCGTAGCGTGCCTCGCCGACGTGCGGCCCGTTGGCGAACAACTCGAACAGAGTGGGAGCGCGCCAAGCCCGCCCCAGGTTGGCCGCGAGCGCGAGCGACGGCAGCGGGCGATAAACGAAGCCCACGTTGGCGGACCAGGCCACGTAGTCGCGCGTCTGCGGGGACAGGCCGAGCGCCGCGTTGCTGTCGGCGCCGAGGTGACGCGCATCCACCCGCCCGCCAGCGAGCAGGCTCCAGCGTCCGAGCGTGGCCTGCTCGAACGCGAACAGCGCGGCCGCGCGCACGCGGGCGGCCGGAACGAGGGGGATGGGGCCGCGAGTGTCGTTGGTCTGATACAGGCCGGACGCGCCGATCGTCCCGCGTACCCGGGGACCCGCCGGGTGATGCAGCAGCACGTCGAGCGTCCCCGTGTTGAGAAGTAGGTCGAACGCCGTGGCTTCCTGCCCGGGTGTCCCTCCCCCTTCGTCCGACACCTCGATCAGCGAGTGGCGTTGCCACTGCCCTTTCGCCTCGAGCCGCAGCGTGCCAAGACGGTAATCGCCCGCGAGCTGCACGCGGTCGTCCGCCAGCCTGCGCTCGGGCCCCGCCTCGCCCGTGGCGGGTGCGGGGGGGCCGTTCGCCTCGAGCAGCTTGAACTCGCCGCCGTAGCGCGCGTAGCGCAGCGCGGCGCCACCCCGCGACCCGCGCAACCCCACCGCGGCTTCACCACTCAGGGCGCCGAAGCCCGTGTTGTCGAGCTCGCCCGCGGGAGTGTGGAGGTCGGCCGCGTGGCGCCCGATCGCGGTCGCGCGCCAACCGAGCCGGCCGCTCGCTCCCTCCACCCGCAGCGCCCCCCCGAGCTCGGCGTTGTTCGTGGCACCCGACAGCTCCAGACCGCTGCGCGCGAACGCCGGGCCGCCGTTCGCATCGGGCAGCTCGGCTGGAATCACGTTTACCACGCCGCCAAGGGCGTCGGACCCGTAGAGCACGCTTGCGGGACCACGAATCACTTCGATGCGCTCGGCCAGCCGCGGGTCGACGGACGGTCCGTCCTCGTCACTCCAGGAGTAGTCCTCGAGCCGGCTGCCGTTGACGAGCGCGAGCACCCGCGCGCCGGCGAGACCCCGGATCATCGGCTTGCCGATCGACTCCCCCGTACTGAGCGTGCGCACGCCCGCGAGCGTCTCCAGCGCGCGCGCCAGCGACACGCTCTGCGTCCGCCGCAAGCGGTCTCCGCTGAGTCCGGCCACGGGTAGCGGCGAGCCGAGCGCGTCGATCGGCTGCCGCGTCGCGGTGACGGTCACCGCCTCGACCTGGACCGCCGCCGGTAGGAGCGTGAGCTCCACCGGCCCCGTCCCCACCTCGACTTCACCCACGTGCGCCGCGTAGCCCACGCGGCGCACGACGACCGTGTAACGGCCCGGTTGGACTCCAGGGAAGCCGAACGCGCCGTCGGGGCCCGTGGTCGTCACCCGATGCGCCTCCGCCACGAGCACGGTCGCGTCCGCGAGCCCCTGCCCGTCCCGATCGACGACGCGACCGGCGAGCGTGTCCACCGAGGCCGCCCCCTGGCCCGCGGCCAAGTCCGGCCCGAACAGGGTGACCGCGACGACGAGCAAGACGACTCTCATGGATGTGAAAGCTGTAGCCGCACACGAGGGGGCGCCACATCTTTCACGCCCGTGACCGCCCCTCCCGCTTCGGGCCCCCGGGACCACCGCCCCGCCGTCCTCGCCGGCTTTCTCGGGTGGACCCTGGACGCGTTCGATTTCTTCCTGGTCGTCATGACGCTGACGGCGATCGCCCACGAGTTCGGCCGCTCCGACAAGGAGATCGCTTACTCCATCAGCCTGACGCTCGCCTTCCGGCCGGTGGGCGCGTTCGTCTTCGGGCTGCTCGCGGACCGCTACGGGCGGCGGCTGCCGCTGATGCTCGATCTCGTGTTCTTTTCGCTCGTCGAGGTGCTGTCCGGGCTCGCGCCCAACTACGCGATGTTCATGGTGCTGCGCGCCCTGTTCGGAATCGGGATGGGCGGCGAGTGGGGCGTCGGCGCCTCGCTCGTGATGGAGAAGGTGCCGCCCCGCTACCGGGGGATGGTGTCGGGTCTGTTGCAGCAGGGCTACGCCGCCGGCTATCTGCTCGCCGCGGTCTGTTATTTCTTCGTATTCCCCCGCTGGGGGTGGCGGCCGTTGTTCTTCATCGGCGGGCTGCCGGCGCTGTTGGCCCTGTTCGTCCGCTATCGGGTGCGGGAGTCGGAGGTGTGGCAGCGTACGCGGCACGAGAGCTGGGGACAACTGGGGCGCGCCATCGTGTCGCACTGGAAGCTCTTCCTCTATATCGCGCTGCTCATGACGATGATGAACTTCGTCTCCCACGGCACCCAGGACATGTACCCTACCTTCCTGCAACGCGACCGCGGCTTCAACCCCTCCCTGCGGGCCGCGCTCACGGCGTTCTCGATGGTCGGGGCGCTCACGGGCGGCGTGCTGGCCGGGCTCGCATCCGATCGCATCGGCCGCCGCCGCGCGATCGTGCTCGCGCTGGCGTGCGGGGTCCTTACGATTCCGCTCTGGGCCTTCGCCCCGTCGGTGCCGCTCTTGTTCGCGGGGGGCTTCGCGATGCAGTTCATGGTGCAGGGCGCGTGGGGAGTGATACCGGCGCACATCACGGAGCTGTCGCCGGACTCGGTGCGGGGCTTCCTGCCCGGCTTCGCCTACCAGTGCGGCGTCGCGATCGCCGGGACGATCGGCGCGTTCGAGGCGTGGCTGGCGGAGCGCCTCCCCTACGCCTGGGCGATGGCCCTGACCGCCGTCACGGTCTTCACCCTCGGGGCGGTGGTTACGGCCCTCGGCCGGGAGCGCAAAGGCGTGGTGTTCGGAACGGCGCCCGGCTAAGATTCAGCTTCTCCTGCCTGAGGGAAGCGCCATCCTCCCGCTGCTCGCGCTCGCGCTCGTCGCCGACACGTCCCTCAGCTTCAAGGTTCCGCTCAGCCCCGCCGAATCATTGCACGTCGTGATCGCGGGCGAAGGCGACCCCGTCGTGCTGATCCCGGGGCTGTTCGGCTCGGCCTACGGGTTCCGCAATCTCGTGCCGCTGCTCGTGCAGGCGGGCCACGAGACGATCGTGATCGAGCCCCTCGGGATCGGGTCGTCCTCGCGGCCCGAGCGGTCGGACTACTCGCTCACGGCCCAGGCCGATCGCGTCGCCGCGGCGATGGACTCGCTCGGCTTGAGCCAAACGGTCGTGGTCGCGCACTCCGCCGGCGGGTCCGTGGCGTTGCGCCTCGCCTACCGCCGGCCCGAGCTGGTCCGCGCGCTGGTGTCGATCGAGGGAGGACCGACCGAGACCCTGACGACCCCGGAGTTTCGGCGGGCGATGCGGCTGGCGCCGTGGATCAAGGTGTTCGGCGGCATCAAGCTGATCCGCTGGAAGATTCGGGGCATGCTGATCTCGTCGTCGGGGGACGCGAGCTGGGTGACCGACGACGTGGTGCGGGGCTACACCGCCGACGCCGCGAAAAACCTCGATGGGACGCTCAAGGCCTACCTCGCCATGGCGCACGTGCGGGAGCGGGAAAAGCTCGCGCCGCACCTGGGCGAGATCGCGTGCGACGTGCGGCTCATGATCGGCACAGCGCAGCACGACGGGGATGTGGGACCGCAGGAGGTAGTGCTGCTGGGGCGCACGCTGCACTCCTTCGCGGTGGACACGGTCCCCGGTGCGGGGCACTTTCTCCACGAGGAGCAGCCCGGCGCCGTGGTGGCGGCCGTGGCCCGAGCGAGCGCCGGTGACCCGCCGGCGCCATCCGAGGTCCACAGTGAGCGGGTCACGGGGCGTCGCGCCCACCGGAGAGCGCCGGGGACGCCGGCGGCGCCGCCTCCTCCTTAACCCGTCGGGAGCTCGATGCGAATCGCGCTGATCGCCGAGGACTATTATCCGCAGCTGGGCGGCGTGCCGGAGCACGTGCACCACCTCGCGCTCCAGCTGAACGCGTGGGGGCACGACACCACCGTGATTACGTCCCGCATGCGGGGCGCCCACAGCGACGCTCCGTTCGTGCGCCGCGTGGGCACGAGCCTCGTGGTCTATGCAAACGGCGGAGTCTCCCGGATCACGCTGGGATGGCGGCTGGGCCGGCAGCTCGAAGATCTGTTCCGCGCCGGTCGCTACGATCTCGTCCACGTGCAGGGCGGCCTCGTCCCCACCTTCGGGCTCCTCGCCCCGCTGGCCGCCTGGCGCGTCGGCATCCCCGTCGTCGCGACGTTCCATTCCTGGTTTCCGCGCTCCGCGGGGTACCGGGTGCTGCGCCCCCTGTGGCAACCCCTGCTCGACCGGCACGCGGCGCTGATCGCGGTGAGCCAACCCGTGGTGGACGCCATGTCGCGCTACTTCCACGCCCGCTGGGAGATCATCCCGAACGGCGTGGACGTGCAATTCTTCCAGCCGAACGGCCGCCGGCCGACGGATGCGCTGGCGCGCGGGCCCCGCTTGCTGTTTCTCGCGCGGCTCGAGCCGCGAAACGGGCTCGGTACGCTGCTCGAGGCGATGCCCCGCATCCTGGAACGGCATCCGCGGGCGCGCCTCACCGTCGTGGGTGACGGCCCGTGGCGCGGCTACTACGAGCGGCGGGCCCGGCGGCTCGGCGCCGCCGTCCGCTTCGCCGGCCGCGTGCAGGGCGAGCGCCCCGAGTACTACGGCGGCGCCGACCTGTACCTCTGCCCCACAACGCGTTCCTCGTTCGGCGTCACGCTCATCGAGGCGATGGCGTGCGGCACCCCGATCGTGGTATCGGACATCACCGGGTTCCGGGAGCTGGTGCGCGGCGGCGGCGAAGCGGTACTCATCTCCAAAGACGATCCGGCAGCCTGGGCGGAGACCGCGATCCGGTTGATCGAGGATCCGGCGCGGCGGGAGGCGATGGGCGCCGCCGGGCTCGCCAAGGCGGCCGAATTCGCCTGGCCGCGCGTCGCCGCGCGCATCCTCGGCGTGTACGAGCGGGTGATCCGATGATGGGGCTCGCGCTCTCGGCCGGCGCGGGCCTGGTGGGCGCGCTCGCGTACGGCGTGTACGAGCCGAACGCCCCGCTGTTCGGCCGCGCGATCGGGCGCGGGCCGCGCGACGGCCGCCGCTGCTACCTCACGTTCGACGACGGGCCCAACCCGAGCGCCACGGAGGCGATTCTCGACATGCTGTCCGCGCGCGACGTGCCCGCGGCGTTCTTCCTCGTGGGCGAGCACGTGCGCCGCCATCCCGCGCTGGCGCGCCGCATCGCCGAGGCGGGGCACGAGCTGGGAAACCACACCCAGCATCACGTGAAACTGCACCTGCGCGGGCCGCACCGCATCCGCGCGGAGCTGGCCACCGCCCACCAGACGATCGCGGACGCGACCGGCCGAGCGCCGCGGGTGTTCCGCGCACCGCACGGCTACCGCAACCCGTTCGTGGCGTCCGTGGTGCGCGACCTGGGGTACCGCCTGTTCGGCTGGACCTTCGGCGTGTGGGACTCGGACCGGCCGGGCGCGGAGGAGATCCGCCGGCGGGTGCGCCGCAAGCTCTCCCCCGGCGCGATCATCCTGCTGCACGACGGCGACGGCTACGACCCCGCGGGCGACCGTACCCAGACCGCTGCGGCGCTATCGGGCATCATTGAGGATGCGCGTACGGCGGGCTACGAGTTCCGCCCGCTCGCGGAGCTCACCGCGTGAGCCGCCGCCACGCCTGGCTGTGGTGGCTCTTGGGCGGGGCCGGCCTGGTCCTGGCATCGCGCCTCGCCTTCCGCTTCCCCTGGGAAGAGACCGTGGCAGCGCTGGAAGGCGTGAGGTGGCCGCTGCTCGGCGCCGCGCTGCTCCTCAACCTGCTGTCGCCGTTCGTGAAAGGGTGGGCCTGGCACGTGCTGCTCGGCCGCGTGGCGCCCCACCGCTTCTGGATGGCCCAGGAGGCGAACCTCATCGGCACCGCGGTGAACAGCCTATCCGTGGGGGTGAGCGGCGAGGCCGCGCGTATCGCGCTGATCGTGAAGCAGGACCGCGTGCCCGTGCGGGCCGCCGCGCTCTCCGTGGTGAGCACGCGGGCGGTGGAGGCGCTGGGCCTCGCGCTGTTCGTGGTGCTCGCGCCGTTCGCCCTGGAGCTCCCGGCCGGGCTGCGCGGGCTGCAGCTGGGCGGCGCGGTGGCGCTCGCCACGGCGCTCCTGCTGATGCGGTTCCGCGGCTGGATGGGGCTGGTGCGACGCCTCCCACGCCCCGTGCGCGCGGCCGCCGCCGAGCTCGCCGAGATGGGGTGGGGGACACGGCTCGTGGGGCCCACGCTGCTGGCGCTCGCGAGCTGGGTCACGGAATGGTACGTGTACCACCTCGCGCTCTTGGCCACGCATTTGCCGGTGAGCTACGCCGCGTCCTTCACCGCTCTCATCGCCGCGAACCTGGGCGGCGTGCTGCGGGTCACGCCCGCGAACGTGGGGGTGATGCAGGCGGCCATCGTGGGCGCCCTGTTGCCGTTCGGGATCGCCGCCGAGGACGCGGTGGCGGGGGGCGTCGCCCTCCAAGCCATCGAAGTGCTACCCATCCTCGCCCTCGCGCTCATCGCCGTCGGGCGCTCCGGCCTGCAGCGCCTGATGGCGGAGAGCGCCGAGCTGCAAAAGGCAGCCTGATGCGCCGGGTCGCCGATCTGCTCTTCGCCGCAACCCTCGTCGCCTGCGGCGGCACCGCCGTGTCGCGCGAGGGCCTCGCCCTGCTTCCGGAGAAGAGCGATCGCGTCCTGGGCGAGCTGCTGCTCGACGCACACGCCGTCGTGGCCGGCACGCTCGTGAAGGTCGAGGATGCCTGGGTGTACGAGCCGCTCGGGGGCTGGTTGATGGGTATGCTCACCGGCGCGGCCTCACCCAACGCCTATGAGGCCACGATCGCCGTCGACTCAGTGCTGAAGGGCGGCCGGCCGAAACGGCTGTATGTCGTGTTCTTCGCGCCGCCGGGAAATCGCATCCCGCAGGTGGGGATGACGGCCCTCTGGGTCGCGCACCGGCGCCAGCTGTGGCGGTTCGCCCAGAAGAGTCAGTACGGCGTCCCGTTCGACGTCGGCCTGGCCTTCGACTCGGACGACGACATCCGACCCCTCGCCGACTGGCCCCGGCTCGCGGCGATCGCGCGCACCCTCGAGCCGTCCCGCAGCCCGTAAGAGAGCGCGCGGCTCAAGCCGCGGCTCTGTATCCCCAGGCTAAAGCCCCTAAAGGACTCCCTGACGGTCGCGAGTTCACTCGCGCTCCTGTGGCACGGCCCCGCGAAAGAGCGGCAGGTACTGGCCGTAGCCTTCCGCTTCGAGCCGCTCGGCGGGAATGAAGCGCAGCGCCGCCGAGTTCATGCAGTATCGCAACCCGGTTGGGGCCGGGCCGTCGTCGAAGACGTGCCCGAGGTGAGAATCGGCGTGCGCCGACCGGACCTCAGTGCGCGCCATGAGGAGCGAGCGGTCCGTGCGCTTGTGGATGTTCGCCGGCTCGAGCGGCTTCGTGAAGCTCGGCCACCCGGTGCCCGATTCGAACTTGTCGAGCGAGGAGAAGAGCGGCTCACCCGACACGACGTCCACGTAGAGCCCCGGGCGATGGTTGTCCCAGTACTCGTTGTGGAACGGCGGCTCCGTCGCGTCGTGCTGGGTGACGTCGTACTGCAGCGGCGTGAGCGTCTGCCGCAGCTGCGGGTCGCTCGGCTTCCGGAATTCCATCGGGTCCCATCCCTTTCGCGCGCTCTGGCTCAGGGCCGGCTGCGTCGCCGCGAGCGCGAGCAGCACTAGCAGGAGCTGGGTCTTCAACGCCATGTCACACCCTCGATCGCGATGTCCGTAAGATACGTCGCAAGCCCGGCCCGCGGTTGTGTCACCGCCGAGCGCGGGATAGCTTGGCCACCTCGGAGGCTTCCATGAACCTGACACGCCACGCTGTCGCGCTGGCCCTGCTCGTCCCGTCCCCGTCCCCGGCCCTGGGCCAGTCCGCGCCGATCACGATCCGGGCCGGCACGGTGCTCGACGGCCGCGGCGGCGTTGTCCGGAACAGGACGATCGTGATCGAGGGCGCGCGGATCGCGCGACTGGAGCCCGCCGGCAAGACCGCCACGTACGACCTCGGCCGTCTCACCGTCCTTCCCGGCGGCATCGACACGCACGTCCACCTCACGTCACACTTCGACGCCAACGGCCGGGCGCACAACGATCCGGGGGGCGCGGAGCCCTTGCAGCAGACCGTGCTGTACGCGATGGAGAACGGGTACCGCGCGTTGCTCGCGGGGATCACCACGGTGCAGAGCATCGGCTCCAATCTCGACCGCGACCTGCGCGACGCCGTCGCGCGCGGCACCCTCCCCGGCCCCCGCGTGATCACCTCGCTCGACTGGATCACCCCGGAGGCGGGCGACGCGGCGGGCCTGCGCCGCGCCGTGCGCGAGCGGGTCGCGGGCGGGGCCGACGTGATCAAGATCCTCGGCTCGAAGAGCATCCGTGAGGGCGGCGGACCGACGCTGTCCGAGGACGAGCTCCGGGCCGCGTGCGACGAGGCCAAGGCGCACGGGCTCCGCGCGGTGGTCCACGCGCACGCGGCGGAAGCCGCGCGACGCGCCGTGATGGCCGGATGCACCACCATCGAGCACGGGGTGCTGCTCGATGACGCCACCCTGGACCTGATGGCCGAGCACGGCACCTACTTCGATCCCAACCTCTACCTCGTCTTCCAGAACTACTTCGACAACAAGGCGCGGTTTCTCGGAATCGAGAACTACACGGAGGAAGGGTACGCGTACATGCACCGCGCGGTCCCGCTCGTGCTCGCGGTGTTCCAGCACGCCCTCCAGCGGCCCAAGCTGCGTATCGTGTTCGGCACCGACGCGGTGGCGGGCGCCTTCGGGAAGAACTGGGAGGAGCTGATCTACCGCGTGCAGACGGGGGGTCAGTCGCCGATGGCGGCGCTCGTCTCGGCCACGTCCCTCGCGGCCCAGTCGCTCAACCTGGCCGACTCGATCGGCGCCATCGTGCCGGGACTCCAGGCGGATCTCATCGCGGTGGATGGAAACCCGCTGGACGACATCACCGCGATGCGGCGGGTCGTGTTCGTGATGAAGGGCGGCGCGGTCTACAAGAACGGCGCGCCGCCCGCGCGGTGACGCGATCCCACGTGCGGTGGGCCTCGTAGTCAGATCACCGGTGCGCCGCGTGGTCACCACCGCGGCGCGCGCCGAAGCGGATCGTGAGCGTGCTCACCTGCTCGAGGCGACGCCCCGCTCCCCGGTCTGGGAAGTCGTAACGCTCGAGGCCGTAGAAGAGTCCACCAGTGACCACTCCGCTCCGGTATTCGATCCCCGCAGCCGCCGTCAGCGCCACGTCGGGTCTGGGCAGGCCGTTGACCGAGACGACCGGCAGTAGACCAGCCCGCACCACCCCCCGCACCGCGTTCGTCGTGAAGTCGAAGCGCGCCTCGGCCGCGGCCTCCACCATGGTCCAGCGCTGCCGCGCGATCGCCGTGGAATAGGTCCGCCACGTCGCCCCTCCCCGCAGCGCCAGCCACCGCATCAGGTCGACGCTCGCCTGAATTCCGACCTCCCCGACGTCCCGGCTTTCCGCCCCCGCCGCGTCGGTCGACAGTGATCCTCCCGCCGCGCGGGCCGCGAGCGTCAATCGGGAGCGGAATGTCACCGCCCCCTCGGCACCCAACAACAACCCCGTCGACTCCTCCGCGCCGTATCCGATGTCCACTTGATGGTCGAACAGCGAAACCAGCCCCGTTCCCGACACGCGGGTCTGCCCCGTCCCGACGCTGGGCGCGAGCGAGAGCAAGAGAAGAAGCTTGGAGGCGAGCCCGGCGCGGCGGGCCTGGATCACGGGCCCACCCCTCCGGCCGGCTCGATGACCAGCGTGGTCTGGGCAACCTTCTGGGCGTTACGGCGCGCGATCGCCACGTTGGCTACGTCGCGCGTGGCGCGGCGCTGCTTGTTCTCCTCGATGTTCGCGGGGACGGCGCGCTCACGGCGGGTGCTGAGGAAGGCTGTGACGCCGGCGATCGCCGCCGTGCCGACCACCCCGATCGACAGCGCTCGTCCACTGCTCCCCAGGTCGCCGTTCGCGGCCACGCTGGAGATGGCGACAGCGCTTGCGGCGACGCCCAGGCCCCTGAGGAGGTCCCGGCGGCCGTCGGACGGCCGAAACCGCTCGGGAAGCAGGTCGGCGGGGCCGAGATCGGGAACGGTGTCCTCGAGGGGCGGCGCCTCGTGTGCCAGGGTGAAGTAGACCCGCGCCGAGTCGGAGTGACCGAGCAGCTGGCTGCGGCCGACGACGGCCAGCTCGTACCGTCCCGGCGGAGCGAGATGCGCGTTCGGCAGGAGGCCGTCCCACGGCACCTCGCGCGGGCCGTCGTTGACACCTTCGAACAGCACCCACCTAGCTTGCCCCAGGACGGGCCGGAGCTCCACTCGCAGGGCGGCCGCGTGGGTCGTCACGACCGTAAACGTGACGCGCTCCGTTCGGGGATCAACGCGGACGGCGGCGACGGGCCGCGCCGCCACGGCGAACGTGAGCCGCCGTGCCTCGCGAAACAGCGCCAGCTGCGCCGGTGTGAAGCGCTGCGCGTCCAGATCCGTGAAGGGCTCGCGTTCGATCGCGGTGCGGAAGTACAGGAGGGCGGAGTCGCGCGCCCCGGCCAGGGCGAGCGACGCGCCGAGCAAGGTGAGGGCCTGGACCCGCTGGTCCTTGGTGGTCTCGAAGGGCCAGCTTGGGGACACGACCTGGCGCAGCAGCGGTAGGGCGCGCTCGATGTCGAGCCGCTCGTACAGCTCCTGCGCCCGACGTAAGGAGTCCGACGTTTCGCTCTGCGCGCGCAGGGGTTGAGGCGCCCCGAGCAACAGCATCATGCCCAGGGCGAGGCGCCTCATGGCTGCGGCTCGTGGCCGCGTAACGTGATGCGGCCCAGCGAGAGCGTGCCGCCGACTTCCACCACGACGGTCGTGTCGAACGTGCCGTAGCCCGGCGCCCGGACTTCGAGTTGCCTCGGGCCCGCCGCCAGCGGCAGGTCAAAGACGCTGCCCACGCCCACGTGACGGCCGTCGATCAGGATCTCGGCGCCGGGGGGACTGGTGAGCAGTCGAAGCTTTCCGGTCACCGGGCTGGCCGCTCGCAGCTTGGGCGTCGCCCGGATGCTGTCCGCACGGGCGGATTCAGGCGGGCCGTTCGCCTGCGCCGCCGGCGGCGCCGGGCTCGGCGCCAGCCCAGCCGTAGCGTTGTTCCCGCGGCTCGCCAAGCGCGCGACGCCGAATCCCAGCAGCAACACCCCGGTGACCACCACGCCCGCCCACAGGGCCGGCTTCAGCTTGCGCGCCTTGGCCGGAGTGAGCGGAGCCGTGAGCAGGTCGGGAAGTGGCGAGAGGGGTCGCGTCGCCATCTTGGCGATCGAGCCCCCTTGCACGAGCTGGCTCAGGACCCGCTCGCTGTCGCGCCGGTCGGCTTCGGAGAACGGGATGGCCTCGAGCGCGGCGAGCATGTCGCGCGTGGTCCCGAACCGTGCCGCTGGGTCTTTCTGGAGCACCCGGTTTAGCGCCTCTGCGAGGACATCGGGCACGTCATCACGCGCCTGCCGGACGTCCGGCACCGGCGTGAAGAAGTGGTGGTGCATCATGCCGGCGATGGTGTCCGCCTGAAACGGCACCGACCCCGTCAGCAGCTGGAAGCCGACGATGCCTAAGGAGTACTGGTCGCTCTGCGGGCCCGCCCGCTTTCCGGAGCACTGCTCGGGACTCATAAACGGCGGCGTGCCGATCACCGTGCCGTCGGCAGTCAGGTTCACGTCCGAAGAACGCAGCGCGACCCCGAAGTCCGACACCATGACCCGTCCGTCTCGGTCGATCAGGATGTTCGCGCCCTTGATGTCGCGATGAACTATATGGCGGTCGTGGGCGTAAGCGAGCGCGCGGGTCGCGCCGCGCAGCACCTGCAGCGCCACGGGCACGGGCAGCGCGCCCTGGGTATCGAGGAGGAGGCCGAGCGAGCGTCCCTCGATGAACTTCATCGCGATGAAGAAGATCCCGCCCAGCTGCCCGATGCGGTAGACAGGGATGATGTTCGGATGATCGAGCTCGGCCACCATGCGCGCTTCGCGCTTGAACCGCTCGGCGGCCTTCACGCTGAAACCGAGCTCCGGCGGCAGCACCTTCAGGGCCACCGAGCGCCGCAGGCCGACCTCGGTCGCCTTGAAGATCACGCCCATCCCCCCGCGTGCCAGCTCGCGCTCGACGTCGTATTCGCCCGCGAGCACCATGCGGACGCGGTTGAGCAGTGCCTCGGGGTCCTCCGTCTCGAGGAGGACGGTGGCCTCGTGCGGGTCCGTCGCTTGGGTCCCGCAACTCGCGCAGAAGCGGGCACCCTCCGGGACCGCCGCGCCGCAACGGAAACAGTTCACGGACACACAGGCAGCGGGGGCCCGCCCGTAACCCTGATCAAGTCCTGGGCGCTCGGCACCGTGTCCGTGACCATCGAGCTGACGAAGCGGATCGTGAGAAGCGCCTGCCCGATGCCGCAGGCGACGAGCGTGTCGCCGATCGGCGTGAGGGCGAGGACCGTGGGATCGGAGGAGGTGAAGCGGAGGCGGGGGTTCGGCATGATCGCGCCATCGACTTCGACCGAAACGACGGGCGCGATGCGCGCGCCGACCGATAGGTCGGTAGCACCAAGATAGCTGACGACGACGTCGTTCAGCCCGGCGGACCGGAACACGTCTGCGAGGCCGCAGGCACCCGTCGCAAACCCGCTAAGAGCAGCGAGCACAACGGGCGTGAGACATCGAAAGGGCCGCATCACCGCGCCGGAGGGATGGAGGGCATCGGTAAGGATGCCGACTCCCTCAGCAAAGGTATCTCAGGACCACCGCGATCACGTCGTTCCAAAGGTGGGTGTTTCTGCACGGCGAGCAATACCCGGCTGGAGCGCGCGGGTTCACGGGCGCCCGGCTGGACCAGGCGCCCGCGCGATAACGAACCCTCACGGCGTCGGCCCAATCGGCCGGATCTGCCCCCGGATCTCGCCACCGGGAAAATCCCCCGGGCCGGTGTTGGGCGGCGCCACGCCGTCGTTGGTGTGCACGTTGACGTAGGCCGTCTCCGCCCGCATGGCGTCGATCAGTTCGGAGAACGGCCGGCCGGCGAGCGGCCCGACGAAATCGGCCGCTGTGATCGTACCGTGCGCGAGCACGCCGTCGGTGCGGCCGCCACCCGGCGCGACCGTGCCGAACAGGAATACCGTGATGGGCCCGTTGATCCCCGCCGGTGCGAGGTGGATGTGGGACGCGATGACGTTCTGGATGTTGGACGAGATCAGACGGTAGTCGAGCTGGCTGCCGTCTGGGCTCAGCTGGAACTTCACTTCGCCGACGGCGCGGGTTGCATGCGCGGGAACCTCAGACGCGCCGGTGAGATGGGCGACGAAATTCTGTGGGCCAGGACCATCGGGCGCGACGCTCTGCGGCGCGACGAGCACGGTGGGACGGCTCTGCTCGGTGGGAATGCTGGGCTCGCAGCTGGCGGCTGCCACGGCCGCGCTGAGCACGAGGCCGACCATCGCATGACGAGCGCTAGGCATGAGAAGCCTCCTGCAGGGGTGTAACGGTTCATACTAGCCCCCGAGACCCCGCATGCAAGGGCGCGCGCGCGCTGCATGGCGCGGCTTCATGAAGACTGAAAACAAACCGAACGGCTCCGGGGTGAGCTTGAGTCTAGGGCGACGTCCGGCGACCCTGCGCCTTCATCTCGTACAGGAGCCGATCGGCCGCTCCGAGGAGCGCTTCCGCCGTGCCCCCATCCCGGGGGTAAACGGCCACGCCGACGCTCGCCCTGATGCGCGGCCGCTCAAAGTCGCCGGCGAGGCGCTCCAGGACGCGCTCCCCCACGCGCCGCGCCTCCTCCTCATCGGTCTCGGGGAGCACGACCGCGAACTCATCCCCACCGAAGCGGGCGGCGGTGTCCACGGCGCGGCAGGAGACGTGCAGCACCTCCGCCATCCGGCACAGGGCTCGGCTGCCGACGAGGTGCCCATGGCGGTCATTGATCCGCTTGAGGCCGTCCACGTCGAAGAAGAGCACCGCGAATGGCCGCTCGGTGCGCTGCGAGCGCCGGATCTCGGCCTCGAGGACCCCGATCAACTGCCGGTAGTTGGCGAGCCCGGTCAGGGCGTCGGTCACTGAGAGCAGCCGCAACCGCCTGGCCGTCCGACCGCGCTCCGCGACAACCGCCGCCAGAATCAGTGTCGTGACCGCAGTGACGCCCATGAATGCCTGCAGCAACACCAGCGATTCGTTCGCCGTGCCCCACACGAAGGGCCCGAGGCCCTGCAACGTCCCCCGGATCGCGATGACACAGAGCAGCACGAGGGCTGTCGCCGCCCCCCGCGCTCCGAACCGGAGTGCCGCCCACAGGAGAAATGGGATACACACGAACTCGAGCGGTATATTCCTGTACGCGTCGGGAAGCAGCCCGCCGAACACCAGCTCGCCGACGAGCACCAGGCAGGCGACCAGGAGTGAGGCCTCGAACAGCTGCGCGCGGCGCGGAGGCCAATGCGGGCCCGTGGCCCACAAGAGCACCACGGGAGCCACGACGAGGTCGCCGCCTGCGTCTCCCAGCCACCACGTCAGCCAGATGTCGCCGTAGTCCTGCCAGCGGGCGAACCCGCCCAGCGAGAGGCTTGTGACTCCGCAGGTCGCGGCCACGGTCGTGCTGACGACGGCGGCGAGCAGCGCGAACTTGACGATATCGCCTGAGTGCTGGAGCGCCCGTCGGCCGTTCGCGAACCGGTTGACCAGATACGCGGCCACCAGCCCCTCGAGCGTGTTCCCGGCCCCGATGCCGATCGACGTGGCGAGCGACCCCGCCGTGGTGAGATTGACGAAAAAGGCGCCCGCGAAGATGGCCGGCCAGACCCGGAGGCCCAGCAGCAGGAATGCCGCGAGGGCGATCCCCGTCGGGGGCCAGACGGTGGTAGCGCTGACGTGCACGAACGCGAGCCGGAGCCCGAGCTTGCCCGCGACGAAGTAGATGGCGGCGAGGGCGATGAAGAGCCCCACATCCTTCAGGATCGGCGACGCGGTCGGCCGGACCAGGCCAGGCCCGGGCGGAGCGCCGGGTCCCGGTGTCGGCTGGGATGATGCCCGGCGTGACCGGGCAGACGGCTTCGTCGCGAACGCGACTGCGTGCTTACCACTCATGGCTGGAAGCCTTAGCAGGGTCCCCAACAACCATATATCGCCCCGAGCCCCCGGCACTGGTGACGCGTGTCACGCGACGTCGGGTTACACGTCCGGTAGTCGATCAGTCTTGGGCTGCCACTCAAGCCGCTGCTGGGCGGTCACAAATCCAGATCCCAGGTCTGCCCCACCAGGTCGTGACCGAAGCTGTGATGCGGCTCTTCGCGCACCAGGCGGAAGCCGGTCTGCTCGTAGATGCGCCGCGCGGCATGCAGCACGTCGTTGGTCCACAGCGTGAGCTTACGGTAGCCGACCTTGCGTGCGAAGCGCACGCATTCCTGCACGAGGCGCTTGCCGATGCCGAGCCCCCGCGCCCTGGGCTCGACGAGGAGCAGGCGCAGCTTGGCGATCGCCTCCGATTGCTTGACGCAAAACACCGACCCCACGTTCTCCCCGTCCAGCTCCGCGATCCAGCAGCGCTCCCGCTCGCAGTCGTAGTGACGGATGAACTTGGCGACGATATCGGCGACCAGCGCCTCGAACTCCTCCCCCCAGCCGTATTCCCGGGCATACAGCGCCCCGTGGCGCTGTACGACCCAGCCCATGTCGCCCGCTCGATGGCGTCGCAGCACGCAGGGAGCAGCGTGCTCGGCCCCGGGGCCGAGCAGCCCTTCGATAGCGTGCATGGCCGCCACCAGGCGCTGCTGCTCCGGTTGCGCCAGCTGCCGCAACACGGCGCCGATGTCCTGGTGTGAGTCTCGGTTGAGCTTGGCGAAGGCCTGCCGGCCGTGCGGCGTCAGCGACAACAGGCTGTGCCGGGCGTCCGCCTGGGAGGGCGCTCGGTCGAGCAAGCCGCGCTGCTGGAAGCGGCGAAGGATGCGGCTCAGGTAGCCCGCATCCAGGCCCAATTCCCTGCCGAGCTCGGTCGCGGTGGTCGTGGCGTGATGGGCGAGCTCATAGAGCACGCGGGCTTCGGTGAGGGAGAAGGGGCTCCGCAGCAGGTGCTCGTGCAGCAGGCCGATCTGCTTCGTGTAGAAGCGGTTGAAGCGCCGCACGGCGGCTACGCGCTGGGGCAAGGCGGTCGCGGCCATCGCGCTGAAGCTTCGCCATATAGTTGACTTTGTCAAGTATTGCGAGCCGCTCAGTCGGGTCAGCGCGCGAACAGCGTATCGAACAGGGCCGTGACACGCCGAACCAGGACGTCTGCGGCTCGCACCGGAGCTCCCTGCGGCGCGCTCACCACATCCAGGGCGCGTCGCACCGTGCCGCGCTGCGCGTCGATCACCTGGAGCTGGAACCGCACCGAGTCCCCCTCCCGGTAATAGGTCCCCCAGACTACTGTGCCGGCGCCCGTCTGGGCGGCCAGCGCCCTCACGTCCGCGGCGTCGAGATGGCCCGTGGCGGCGGACGGCACGACTTCCACTGCCGCGCTCTGCGCCAGCGCCTGTGTGATCCAGTCGGCGGCGATGTGCCCGAGCGGTGCGAGCTGGGCATCCCCGGAGAGGTCCTCGAACCCGGCGACGACCACGCGCCTGGGATCGAGCGCCGCCCGTCGCTGCACCAGCGGCATCACGCCGAGCGCGCCGAGCACGATGACCGCCCCGCCTCCGACGAGCGCCGCCGTCCGGCTGATCCGCGGCAACCGCAGGGCCCGCGCCCGCCGGCCGCCCCCCACGTCCCGCAAAGCGGCGATCAGGTCCTCGGCGCCGGCGAAGCGCTCGGCGGCCGACGAAGCGAGCGCCCGCGACATCACTTCCCTCAAGCGTCGCGCCGTGCGAGTGCTCACGCCCCGGCGACGCAGGACGGCTTCGAGCGTGGCCGGCGCGGGCGCGGATTGCCCGGCGAGGTCCAGCAGTGGCGGCTGGCCCACGAGCATTTCGTACAGCACGCACGCCAGACTGTACAGGTCGGTGCGGGCGTCGATCGCCCGGCTGCCCATCAGCTGCTCTGGGCTCATGTACGCGAGCGACCCGACCGGCTGACCCGCGGCGGTCAGCGTCTGCTCGGCGGCCGCGCCGGCCGCGCTGATCGCCCGTGCGATGCCGAAATCCGCGACGAAGGCCTGGTCCCCGGACAGGAGGATGTTCTCCGGCTTGACGTCGCGGTGGACCACGCCGTGGCTGTGCGCGTAGCCCAGCGCATCGGCTACCTGGAAGGTGATGTGCAACGCGTCTTCCAGCGGCAACGTCTGTTCCCGCGCGAGGCGGACGCGCAGCGACTCGCCCGCGATGTAGGGCATGATGTAGTAGCAGAGCCCGTCCGGTCCGTCCGGCACGAACAGGCACTCGTCGGCCGCGAGAATCGGCACGATGTGTGGGTGGCTGAGCTTCGAGGTGAGCTCCACTTCGCGGATGAAGCGCTCGCGGAAGGTGGGGGTGCTCAGCTCGGGGGCCATCACCTTCACCGCCACCGCGCGGGCGGGGTGGCGTTCGTGGGCCAGATACACGCGGGCCATGCCCCCCGCCCCGATCTCGTGCTCCACCGTGTAGTGGGGAGCCAAGCCTTCGCGTAGGGCGGCGAGGACATCAATCATGACGCCCGGTCATTCCACTTCTCGAGCGGGTAGCCTGCCTCGTGCCAGGCGCGGATGCCGCCGAGCAGCACGGTGACCCGGCCCTCGTCGTACCCTCCTGCAATCAGCGTTCGCGCCGCCCGGGCGCTTGAGCCCTCATCCTGTCACGCGCAGTACAGGACGAGGACTCGATCGGGCGGTACGGCGTCCGCCGGCACCTGGCCCTGAGTCGCCTGGATCACCGCGAGCGGCAGCGAGACGGCTCCCGCGGCGTGGGTGTTGTCGTACAGGCGGCGATCCCGCACGTCCACGAGCACGCCGCGCCCCGCGTCCACCAGCGCGTGTGCCTCGGAGACCGAGATCCGCCGGACCTCGTTGGTGTCTTCGCTCATATGACCCCGTAACCGTGGAGGCCCAGAAAAGGTTCGATCGGCATGGGGGCGTGGTCAAGGGACCGGCCGCCCGTGCCCGGGAACCTTTTCGGGGATGTCGTTCATTCATGAACTGTCTATCGCTGTCCCACATAAACCCTGTCTCGGAGGAGTATATGTTGAAGCGTTCGATCTTCCTTGGCGCCGCGGCGCTCGTCGCGGCCCTCGCACCCACGGCGCTCGACGCGCAGGTAGGCCTCCGTCCCACGGCAGTTGCGTCCCAGCCGGGCCTCCGCCCGAGCTTCGACCGCGTGACCGTGGGCGGCGCGTTCGGCGGCCTGTCGGGCGCGGCCCATCTCGACCAAGCCGGCACCGCCGATTGGCGACTCGGCTGGATCGGCTCGGTCGACGCGACCGCGTGGCTGCACCAGTACGTGGGCGTCCGCGCGAGCGGTAGCTGGGCGCAGGACAGCATCCGCGGCGCCACCATCCCCGGTCGCGGCAAGTTCAACAAGTTCACCTATGATGCCGACCTGGTGGTGCGCTATCCCAGGAGTGCGGGCTCCAGCACCGTCATCCCGTATGTAGTGGGCGGGGTGGGCGCCATCAGCGTCCATCAGCTCGGCGCCGACAGCACGTGGTCCAAGTTCGCCGGCAACTTCGGCGCGGGCCTCGAGTACCGGTTCGGGCGCCTCGGTATCCGCGCGGAAGGGCGCGACTACGTATACAAGTTCGACCGCTACGGGTTCGACAAGACACAGCACGACATCGCCTGGCAGGGCGGCGTCACCCTGTCGTTCTGAAGCGGCATCATCCTGGCCGGCGCGCAATTCGCGCCGGCCAGTCGCTGTTTACCAAACCGTCACATCGCAGTCGCCGGCAGGTGACCGCCCCGGAGCAGCATCAGCCAGCCGGGTAGTGCAGCCCCACCCAAACGGGGGAGCCCAGCCTGGCTGGACAAAGTCGCGGGAACTTTACCGACATATCGTTCATTCCTGCACTATCGGCTCGTTGGTCATCACCTCCACCACGGGTATAGAGATGAAGCATTTGATCAGACCAGCCACCTGGATCGCCGCGATCGCGGTCACACTCGTCCTTCTTGGTGCAGCGGCGGCGCGCCGGCGCTCCCCTGTGGCGAGCTCGGCTCCGCCCCCTCCGGAAGTATCGGTTGTCACCGTCGTCCCTGAGACCGTCACCGCGCGCTACGAGTACGTGGGGCAGGCCGCGGCCTCTCGCTCAGTCGAGGTCCGCTCGCAGGTCACGGGCGTGATCGTCGCGCGGCCCTACGCCGAGGGCACCGACGTCGCGAAGGGAACGCTGCTGTTTCGGATCGATCCGACGACGTACGAGGCCGCGTACCGCAGCGCCCAGGCCCGGCTCGCCAACGCGGACCGCACCCTGGCGCGGCTGAAGCCGCTCCTCGCCGCGCGCGCGGTCGCGCAGAAGGACGTGGACGACGCCCAGCAAGCGTTCGATCAGGCGCAGGCGGCGGTCGATCAGACCAAGAAGGACTATGACGATACGTTCGTACGCGCCGAGATCTCGGGGCGGGCCGGGCGCACGCAGCTGGAGCTGGGCGCCCGCGTGACCGGCCCGGGCGACCTGCTGACGACGGTGGAGCGGGTGGATCCCATCTACGTGAACTTCAGCCCGTCCGACCAGGACGTGCTGCGCTGGCGCCGCGACGTCAAAGACGGCCGGCTCGTCATGCCCAAGGGCCCGTTCGCCGTGCAGGTCACCCTGGCGGACGGCTCGGTGTATCCCGGGACAGGCAAGCTCAACTTCACCGACCTGGCCCTGCAGCCCGCGACGGGCACTCAAGAGCTCCGCGCCGAGCTCGAGAACCCGCAACACCTCTTGCTCCCTGGCCAGTTCGTGCGGGTGCGGCTCCTCGGGCTGACGCACCCCGGCGCGATCCTTGTGCCGCAGCGGGCGGTGCAGCAGGGGCTCGGTGGGTCGTTTGTGTACGTGCTGGACGCCGGCGACAAGGTAGCAACGCGGCCCGTGATCGCGACGGCTTGGGACGGCGGGTCGTGGCTGATCGCGCAGGGCCTCGCGGCCGGCGACCGCGTCGTCGTTGACGGCCTCCAGCAAGTCGCGCCCGGATCACCGGTCCGAGCCGTCGCGTACCAGCCTGCGGCCGACAGCGGTGCGGCTCGGAGCACGCCGTGAGCGACAGGCCGCAGATCCGCAACGTCTTCATCCGGCGCCCGATCTTCTCGGGCGTCATCTCGATCGTGATCGTGCTGCTCGGGCTGTTCTCGCTCCGCACGCTCCCGGTGAACAGCTATCCGGCGCTCACGCCGCCCGAGATCCAGGTGCAGGCGGTGTATCCGGGCGCGACCGCGCAGGACGTCGCCGCTGCCGTTGCCGCGCCGATCGAGCAGCAGCTCTCGGGGCTCGACGGCTTGCTCTACTTCAAGTCGTCGAACTCGAGCGCCGGCGTCATGAACCTGTCGGTCTATTTTGACATCTCGCGCAACCCGGACCTCGCGGCGGTGGACGTGCAGAACCAGATCGCGCTCGCCGAGCCGCAGCTGCCGCAGGAGGTGGTGCGCAACGGCATCACGGTGCAGAAGCGCCAGACGAGCATCCTCGTGGTTGGCGCGCTCACCGCGGACGACCCGCGCTTCGACGCCGAATACCTGAGCAACTACTCGAAGATCTACGTCCAAGACGAGCTCAAACGCATTCCCGGCGTGGGCGACGCGCAGACGGTCGGCCAGCTCGAGTTCTCGATGCTCTTGAGCCTCGACCCCGAGCGCATGGCGCAGCTCGGGTTGACCGTGTCGGACGTCGCCGCCGCCGTGCAGGAGCAGAACGCGACGAACCCGGCCGGGCGCATCGGGCGCGAGCCCTCGCCGCCGGGCACCCAGCTCACGATCCCCGTGGTCACGGCCGGCCGGCTCACGGATCCCGCCGAATTCGGGCGGATCATCGTGCGGGGGCGGCCGGACGGCTCGCTGGTGCGCGTTAACGACATCGGCGAGGTCCGGTTGGGCGCCCGCAACTACGATGTCGTGGGGCGGCTCGACGGCAAGCCCACGGCGCTCTTCCTCGTCTTCCTGCGACCCGGAGCGAACGCGCTCCAGGTCAAGCAGGCGGTGCTGCGGCGCATGGGCGAGCTGGCGAGGAGCTTTCCCGCCGGCGTCCGGTGGTCGGTGCCGTTCGACACGACCCCCTACATCACCGCCTCCATTTACGAGGTCGTGAAGACGCTGTTCGAGGCCATGCTGCTCGTGACCTTGGTGGTCTTCGTCTTCCTGCAGAGCTGGCGGGCGACGCTCATCCCCGTCCTCGCCGTGCCCGTCTCCGTGATCGGCGCCTTCTTCGGCATGCAGGTGCTCGGCTTCTCGATCAACCTGCTCACCCTGTTCGGCCTGGTGCTGGCGATCGGCATCGTGGTGGACGACGCGATCGTCGTGATCGAGAACGTGGAGCGCATCATGGCGAGCGAGGGCGTGTCGCCCGCGGTGGCCGCGGACCGGGCCATGCGCCAGGTGAGCCGGGCCCTGATCGCGATCGTGCTGGTGCTGTGCTCCGTGTTCGTCCCCGTGGCCTTCCTGGGGGGCATCACGGGCCTGATGTACCGGCAGTTCGCCATCACGATCGCGATCGCGGTCGTGCTCTCAGGGATCGTGGCGTTGACGCTCACGCCGGCGTTGTGCGCCGTGCTGCTGCGGCCACCCTCGGAACAGGCCGCGGCGCGCTCCCCGCTGAGCCGGTTCTTCACGGGGTTCAACCGGGGTTTCCGGGCGGCCACGGAGCGCTACCTCGGCGCGGCGGGCCGGGTGATCGACCGCCCCCGCACGTTCTTCGCCGCCTTTGGGGTCGTCGTCGCGCTGCTGTTCGTGCTGGTGCGCAGCGTTCCCAGCGGCTTCATCCCCAGCGAAGACAAAGGGTACTTCGCGATGCTCGTGGCGTTGCCGGACGACGCCTCACGCCAGCGGACCGAAGGAGTCGTCGGCGGGATCGAAGGATTCCTCAAGCAGCAGCCGGCCGTCAATCACGTCGTCGCGCTCGTCGGGCTGGACTTCATCCAGAACGCCAACCAGACGAACGCCGCGATCATCTTCGTCAACATGAAGCCCTGGGACGAGCGCACGTCCCGGAAGGACCAGATCACCGCGGTGCTCGGCGCCGTGAACGGCTATCTGTTCGGAATGCGGAACGCGCGGGGGTTCGCGTTCAATCTGCCAGAGATCATCGGCCTGGGCACGACCGCGGGCCTCGAGATGAACCTACAGGATCGAGGGGTGAACGACGTGCAGCGGTTCGGCGGGCTCGTCAATGATTTCACGCGCGCGGCCAACGGACGCCCGGAGCTGCGGGGCGTGTACTCGACTCTTCGGGTGAACACGCCACAGCTCTACGTCCAGGTGGACCGGGAGAAGGCCAAGGCGCTGGGGATCTCGCTCACGGATCTGTTCCAGACCCTCCAGGCGTTCCTCTCGACACTCTACATCAACGACTTCAACCTGTACGGGAAGACGTACCGGGTGCAGGCGGAGGCGCAGCCCAAGTTCCGCCAAACGCCGGAGGACATCGGCCGCCTGTACGTGCGCGGCCCCAATCAGCACATGGTGCCGGTCTCCGCGCTCACGCGCACGGAGTTCCAGGTCGGGCCAAGCGTCCTTACTCGCTTCAACGGCTTTACGTCGGCGCTCGTGATCGGCGCTCCCGCCCCGGGCAAGAGCTCCGGCCAGATGCTCGACGCGGTCGAGCGGCTCGCGCAGGAGAAGTACGCCGGTCAGGGAGTGGGCTACGCCTTCAGCGGCCAGTCCTATCAGGAGCGGGCCTCGGGCGGCCAGGGGGGCCTGGTGTTCGCGCTCGGGCTCGTGATGGTGTTCCTGGTGCTCGCGGCACAGTATGAGAGCTGGTCGATCCCGTTCGCGGTGCTGCTGGCCGTGCCGTTCGGCACGTTCGGCGCGCTGCTCGGCGTCTGGCTGCGCGGCATGCCGAACGACGTGTACGTGCAGATCGGCCTCATCGTGGTGGTCGGCCTCGCGGCGAAGAATGCGATCCTGATCGTCGAGTTCGCGAACGAGCTGCGCGCCCAGGGGCGCTCCATCCGCGAGGCGGCGCTCGAGGCGGGCCGCGAGCGGCTGCGGCCGATTCTCATGACCTCGTTCGCATTCATTCTGGGCGTCGCGCCGCTCCTGACGTCGAGCGGCGCCGGAGCGGCGAGCCGCCACTCGATCGGAACGGGCGTGTTCTTCGGGATGCTCGTCGCGACCACGGTCGGCGTGTTCTTCATTCCCATGTTCTTCGCGGCGATCCGGAGCTTAAGCGAGCGCGGCCTGTTCCGCGGCCGCGCGGCCACGAGTGTCCGGCAGGCGACTCCCATCGCCGTGGAGGGCGACTGACATGCGACGCGTCATACCGCTCGCCCTCGTCGCGCTGAGCACAGCATGTGCGGTGGGCCCGGGGTATCGCCGGCCCGCCCTCGCGCTGCCGGACGGCTGGCGACCCGCCAGTGCGTCTGCGGACTCCCTGCGACCGTTCTTCGATTCGCTGCGCACGAGCCGCGACACGCTGCTGCCGCCCGGCGCCGACACCGCCCGCGTGCCGTTCGTGTATGACACGAGTATGGCGCGCCGGGGGGTCGACTCCGCGGCGGCGCTCCAGTGGCTCGACCTGATCCAGGACTCCGTGCTGCGACAGCTCGTCGATACCAGCCTGCGGGCGAACCGCGACGTGCGGACCGCGGTCGCCGTCATCGACGAATTCCGGGCGCAGTATCGGGCCGCGCGCGGAGCCCTCGTGCCAGAGCTGACCGCCCACGGCCAGGCAGGCCGGAACCAGGCCGTGTTCGGGACCTTCGGGGCGCAGACGTTCGACGTCTACAGGGCAACCGCGGACCTGAGCTGGGAGCTCGATCTCTGGGGCCGGCTGCGCCGCGGCAACCAGGCCGCGCGCGCCGACGTGTTCGCCCGGGAGGAAGACCGGCGCGCGTTGCAGCTGTCGCTGATCGGCGACGTGGCGACGGCCTACTTCGACTTGCGCGCGGCCGATTTGAACCTGGCGATCGGGCGCCGCACGCTCGACTCGCGGCAGCAAACGCTGCGGCTGGCCCGCCAGCGGCTCGACCAGGGCTTGATCTCCGAGCTCGACGTGCGGCAGTTCGAGGCTGAGGTGGCGAGTCCGGCGGCGAGCGTCGCCGACTTCCAACGGCAGGTGGCCCAGCAGGAGAACGCCCTGAGCGTGCTCGTCGGTCACAACCCCGGGGCGATCGCCCGAGGCCGCTCGCTCACCGAGATGGCGGCGCGGATCCCGGTCCCCGCCGGCGTGCCGTCCGCCCTGCTGGCGCACCGGCCGGACGTCCGCAGCGCCGAGGCGACGCTGCGCGCCGCCACGGCCCGGATCGGCGTGGCCCAGGCCGCTTGGCTTCCGACCTTCACGCTCACCGGTCAGTACGGCAGCCAGAGCACGGAGTTCTCGAAGTGGTTCGCGTCGGGGACCAACATCTGGCAGGCGTTCGCCGGGGTCTCGATCCCGCTGTTCACCGAGGGCCGCCCGGGAGGAGGCGAGCAGGTCAACATCGCCCGGGCCCGAGCGGCGCAGGCGCGGTCCCGCTACGAGCAGACGGTGCTCGTGGCGGTGCGGGACGTGGAGGACGCGCTCGTCGGGCTGCGCACGGCCCAGGATCGGAGTGCGGCGCAGGAGCGCCAGGTGATCGCGTTGCGCCGCGCGCTCGAGCTCGCGGACATGCGCTATCGGAACGGTGTGTCGAGCTATCTCGACGTGCTGGAGGCGCAGCGTGGCCTGTTCGGCGCGGAGCTGGCGCTCACGCAGGCGGAGCGGGACCAGCTCGTCGCCGCGGTGCAGCTGTATCGCGCCGTCGGTGCCGGGTGGCCCGCCGCCAACGAGTGAGCGCTGCTTGACCCCCCCGACGAGCGGCCCATATGATGAGGCCATGAGCAAGCGGCAACGGAAGCGCGCGCGTCGCCCGGCGGCCGACTCCCTCGTGTTCTCCTTCCTGGACGCCGCGGAGGCCGTGGAGGCTCGCCTCGAAGCGGCCGTGAGCCCGACCGGGCTGTCCCTGGCTAAGCTCGCGGTCCTTCATATCCTCGCGGACGCGAAGGAGCCGTTGCCCCTGTCCGATCTCGCCGCGCGCCAGCACTGCGTGCGCTCCAACATCACGCAGCTAGTCGATCGCCTCGAGAAGGACGGCCTGGTCCACCGCCGCACCGCCCCCGATGACGGCCGGAGTGTGCTGGCTGAACTCACACCCAGCGGTGCGCGGGCGCATGCCAGGGGGATGCGCGCGCTCGCTCAAGCGCGACGGGCCATCGTGAGCGTGCTCGACCCGGACGACGCGACGAGCCTCAAGAGCGCTCTGAAAGCGCTGACCTCCTGAACGCGGCAGCCCCTCCTCCCACTATCGAAAGGACATTCCGATGCGCTACCTCGTTCCCGTGGGGCGATTCTTCTACTCAGCGATTTTCTTGATGACCGCACTGGGTCATTTCTCGCAACAGTACATCGGGTACGCCGCCCAGCAGGGAGTGCCAGCCGCGGGGCTGCTGGTCCCGCTGTCAGGCGTCATCGCCACGGCCGGAGGCCTGAGCGTGGCGCTCGGCTACCAGGCCAAAATCGGGGCCTGGCTGCTGGTCCTGTTCCTGGTGCCCGTCACGCTCATGATGCACAACTTCTGGGCGGTGACCGACCCCACGATGCACGGGATGCAGCTGGCGATGTTCATGAAGAACGTGTCCATGCTGGGCGGCGCGCTGCTCATCGCACACTTCGGCGCGGGGCCGCTGAGCCTCGATGCGCGCCTGCCGGCTCGCTCGGCGCCGGGCGAGGACTAGAGCGACCACTCGCGGATCGCGCAAGTGGCGCGCCCGCCCGCCGGGCTGCATACTTGCCCAATGCTCGCCGATCCCGTCAGTCGCCGCGCCTTCCTCGCCGCCTCGACCACTGCGTTCGCCGCCGCGTGGCTCGCCGCCGAGCCGGCCGAAATCCGCGCCGCGCTCGAGCACGCCGCCCGAGCCGCCCAGTCGACCGAGCCGCTCCCGTGGGACGTGCTCACGCCGGAGCAGGCCGCGGACCTCGACGCCATCGCCGCGCAGATCTTTCCCACGGACGACACGCCGGGCGCACGTGAGGCCCGCGTCGTCAACTTCATGGACCGCTCGCTCGCCACCTGGGCCGCGCAGCAGCGCGAGCCGCTCATCCACGGCCTCGACGAGCTGAACGGCGAGGTGGAGCGACGCTGGCCGGGCACCAAGCGATTCGCCAACCTCGCGCCGGACCGTCAGCTCGAACTGCTCGGCTCCCAGGAGCAGACCCCCTTCTTCCAGCAGATGCGCTTCGCCACGCTCGTGGGGATGTTCTCGCTGCCCTCGTACGGCGGCAACGCCGACAAGGCGGGCTGGCGGGTGATCGGTTTCGAGGACCGATACACGTGGCAACCGCCGTTCGGCGACTACGACGCCGAGGCGGCGCGCGGCGGCCGGTAGCGATGCGCCCCGCACGCCCGGCGGTCCGCTTCCACTCCAGCCGCACGGTGGACTTCGTGGTGGTTGGCTCCGGCGCGGCGGGCGGGATCATCGCCAAGGAGCTCGCGACCGCCGGGCTCACGGTCGTGGTGCTGGAGCAGGGACCCCGCGTCGAGCCTCCGCAGTTCGAGCACGACGAGATCAAGACGCTGTTTCAGGGCGCCCTCCAAATCAACCCGACCGGGTTCACGTTCCGCAGGAGCGAATCCGAGACGGCGAAGCCGGGGCAGATACAGCTTCTCTACCACCGCCTCGTGGGCGGCGGGAGCGTCATGTTCACCGCCAACTACTGGCGCTTCCGCGAGATCGACTTCATCGAGAAAAGCCGCCTCGGCGCGATCTCCGGCACGGGCCTCGAAGACTGGCCGATCACCTACCGCGACCTCGAGCCCTACTACACCAAGGCCGAGTGGGAGCTGGGCATCTCCGGCGAGCCCGGGCCGTTCGACCCGCCGCGCACGCGCCCCTATCCCCTGCCGCCGCTCCCGGTGAAATCGTCGGGCGTCCTGTTCGAGCGCGGCGCGCGCGCCCTGGGCCTGCACCCGCAGCCCGCGCCCCTCGCCATTCTCTCCCAGCCGTTTCACGGCCGGCCGGCGTGCCAGCACTGCGGCTACTGCCTCGGCTTCGGCTGCGAGTTCCGCGCCAAGTCGTCCACGCTGTACACCGTCATCCCGATCGCCGAAGCGACCGGGCGATGCGAGGTGCGACCCAACAGCTACGTGCGGAGGATCGAGGTCGACAAGCAGGGCCGTGTGACCGGCGCGACGTACTTCGACGAGAACAAGAAGGAGCAGTTCCAGCGCGCCCGGGCCGTCGTGCTGTGCTGCAACGGCTCGGAGACGCCGCGGCTGCTCCTCTTGTCGGCGTCGAGCCGCTTCCCGAGCGGCCTGGCGAACTCGAGCGGCGTCGTGGGCAAGTACCTGATGTTCAACGGCTACTCGAGCGCGAGCGGCGTGTTCGAGCGCCCGCTGAACGAGTTCAAGAGCGTGACGGCGACGCGGGTGCTGTACGACTTCTATGAGAGCGACCCCAAGCGGGGCTTCTACGGCGGCGGGGCGCCCGACGCGCGCTCCTTCGCCTACCCGACGATCTTCGCCTTGGGGGGCCTGCCGCACGACGCGCCCTCGTGGGGCGCGGGATACAAGCGCATCCTGCGGGATTATTACACGCGCACCATGAACGTGGACGGTCACTCCACGTCGCTGCCGCTCGAGACCAACAGCATCTCGCTCGATCCCGAGATGAAGGACCCGTGGGGGCTGCCTGCCATGCGGGTCACTTACCGGGACCACCCTGACGACCTGGCGATGATGCGCTTCCTGCAGGACCGGGCGATCGAGATTCTCGAGGCCGCGGGCGCCCGGCGGACCTGGCGGCAGCCGGTGCAGGAGACGAACCTCGCGGCCCACCTCCTGGGCACGTGCCGCATGGGCGACGACCCGCGGGCCTCGGTCGTCGACCGCTACCACCGCGCGCACGACGTGCGGAACCTCTTCATCTGCGACGGCTCGAGCCTCGTCACGGGCGGCCGGGGCCAGCCCACCGCGACGATTCAGGCCCTGGCCTACCGCGCCGGCGAGCACATCGCCCAGTTCGCGCGGCGCGGCGAGATCTGAGCCAGCGCGGGATGACGCCCAGCGATGCCCGAATCCTGGTGATCGACGACGACGCGACGCTCCGGAGCGCCGTGCGGCGAATCCTGGAGCGCGCCGGGTACGACGTCCTGGAGGCGGGCGACGGTGATGCCGGCCTGCGGTTGCACCAGGAGCAAGGCGCCGACGTCGTGATCGTGGACATCTTCATGCCCGAACGGGACGGACTCGAGCTGATCCGGGATTTGCGAGCCACCTCGCCGCAGGCGAAGATCATCGCCATGTCCGGCGGCGGCCGCAGCGGCAAGATCGACTTGCTGAAGGACGCCGCGGTGTTCGGTGCGTCGCGGACGCTGTGGAAGCCGTTTGAAATGACCGAGCTGCTCGCGATGGTGCGCGAGCTGCTGCAGCAAGATCCGGCCCGTTAGGCCGGTCGGCGCGCGGCCGCCTCGCGCTGCGTCAGCACGACGGCGGCGACGAACAGGAGCAACATGGTCCATACCACGACGCTGTACCCCCCGAGATAGTAGTACGCGTTCCTGCCGATGAGGTCTCTGCCACTCAGGCCGCTGACCCCGATCAAGCCCCACAGGCCGATCAAGGCGACCCGCAGCGGCGCGGGCAGACCGGCCGGCCGCAGCAGCAGGAACGTGTAAAACACGAACAGCAGGGTCACGAGGTGGGCCTTCCAGGTGATGGGCGACAGCAGGTGGCTGATCAGGAACACCGTGCTGAACTCGAGCGCGGACGGGGCGACGCCACGGGCTCGCAGGAGACCGAGGTTGAGGAGGAAGAGGAGCAGCAAGAACGCGGCGCCGATCTTATAGGTCAGCGCGGCGGCCCCCTCGGATGCTGGAACGTAGTCGTACTGTAAGTGCTCGGGGGTCTCTGCCGGTCGCATCATCCGGTACACCAGTGCGCCCAGGTTCTGGACTCTCTGGTCCGTCAACACCTGCCCGTGCTGGAATCCTTCCAGGAACGAGTGGTAGTACTCAGCCAGCTCGGCGCCGCCGGTGGCGGGCCCGCGCAGGAGGAGCGGCCCGACGACGCAGGCGAGCGCCAGGGGTGGCACCGCCAACACGGCGCGCCGCCGCCCTCGCAGGATCAGCCAGATCACGAAGAATACGGGGGTGATCTTGAGGGCGGTCGCGGCCACGAAGTAGCCGGCCGCGCGCACGTCCAGCGCGCGCAGATGCGCATCGATGCCCAGCAGGGTCAGCACGAAGATCACCTCGTTGACCTGCACGTGGTTGAGATTCTCGAGGTGGAACACCAAGGACAGCACCACGGCGAGGACGAGCGGCAGCGCCTCCACAGCTTGATGGGGGTAAGTCCGCGCGACGATCCTCTTCGTCAGGTAGGTGGCGACCCCAAGCAACACCAAATTGATGACGGAGAAGATCTCCGCGGCGAGCCGCAGCGGGAAAATGGCGAGAGCCTGGAAGACCATCGCCGCGAACGGCGGGTAGATGAACCTTCGCGCGCCCGGAAGATCGCCGTGGTAGAGCGGAGCACCGGTCGCGAAGTTGCGCCCCGCCTGCCAGAAGACGTGGAAGTCGCCGCCCACTCCTTCCCGGCTTCCGCGCTCGAAGGCGACTATCACCGCGACGACGCACACGCCCGCCGCGAGAACAAGCGTAGCGGCGGTCCGGCGCGGACCGTCGAACCCGAGGAGCGAGCCTGCGGTCACGGGCCTCAATGTCACGCGGCCATCCGCGTCCGGCTAGCGGAGCGGCGCAGGCCGCGTGGCGCGGCGAACTCCTTGTAGAGCGAGGAGGCGGCGAGGGTCGCCCGGCGAGGGGGTTCATTTGTGGCTCATCGCGCGCAGGCTTGCCTGCCGGAAGACACATGTTGGGGAGGGCGCCGGACGCCCGCCGGACCGCAAGTGCCCACGCCGCAACGCGGTTCGGTGTGGAACGTCCGCGGCATTTGCCTTGCAGCGAGGGCGTGGCGGCGGGGACGGGCCCGCACCGAGCTCTCACGCTGCGGCGTCCCGCGGGAATCCCTAGACCCACCACGTCGGATGGCACGCAATGAGCTCGCTTGTTAGCAGGCTGGGCGGGGCCGCAGCCCGGGGCGTTGCCCTGCTGGTCATCGCGACCTGTACCTCCGACCACATCCCCACTGTACCACTCCCCCCGCAGACCGCACCGGTTGCACCGCCCCCTGTTTCGGCAGCCATTACCGCCTCCCCGCAGGCGGTGCAGCTCATCGGCGCCGGCAACATCGCGCGCTGCGATCGCACCAACGACGAGGCCACGGCGCTCCTGCTCGACGCGTATCCCGACGCCACGGTGTTCGCGGCCGGCGACAACATGAACGGCAACGGGTCGCTGACCAACTTCACCACCTGCTACGGGCCGTCGTGGGGCCGGCACAAGGCGCGGACGCGTCCGGCGGCGGGGGAGAAGGAGTACAAGACGGCGGGCGCGGCGGGATACTTCAGCTACTTCGGCGCCGCGGCGGGCGATTCCGGCAAGTACTACTACAGTTACGACCTGGGTGCGTGGCACATCATGGTGTTGAACGACAACATCTCGATGGCGGCCGGGTCTGCCCAAGAGCAGTGGCTGCGCGCCGAGCTGGCGGCGAACACGCGGCAGTGCACGCTCGCCTACTGGCATCACCCGCGGTTCAGCTCCTCGGGGACCAACAAACTCGCCTCCGTGAAGCCGCTGTGGGACGCGCTGTACGCCTACAGCGCGGACGTGGTGGTGAATGCGCACTACACCGTCTATGAGCGCTTCGCACCGCAGACGCCGGACGGCGTGGCGGACCCCGTGAACGGAACGCGCGAGTTCATCGTCGGCACCGGTGGCCTGAGCCTCCAGAACCCCGGTGGAGCAAAACCCAACAGCGAAGTGCGGAACGGCACCACCTATGGCGTCCTGAAGCTCACGCTGGACACGGATACCTACTCGTGGGAGTTCGTCCCCATCGCCGGACAGACCTTCAGCGACGCCGGTACCACCGCTTGCCACACCCGCATCGCGGTCGCCTCGGTGGAAGTCACTCCCCCCGCAGCAACCGCTCTGGTCGGCGCCACCGTCCAGCTCGCGGCCACCCCAAAGGATGCTGCCGGCAATCCGCTCACGGGCCGCGCCGTGGCCTGGCAGACGAGCGACGCCACGATCGCTACCGTGGACGCGACCGGCCTCGTGACCGGAAAGGCGGCCGGCGGACCGGTCACCGTCACGGCGACGAGCGAGGGCAAGAACGGCACGTCGGCGGTCACGATCACGCTCGTCCCGGTCGCGTCGGTGGACGTCACCCCCCCGACGGCAACCGTGCAAGCCGGCGCCACGGTTCAACTCACCGCCACGCCGAGGGACGCGAACGGGAATTCGTTGAGCGGTCGCGTCGTCACCTGGCAGACGACCGACCTCGCGATCGCCACGGTGGACGCGACCGGCCTCGTCACCGGGAAGACGGTCGGTGGGCCCATCACCATCACGGCGACGAGCGAGGGCAAGAGCGGCACGTCTTCCGTTACCATCACACCGGTCCCGGTCGCGTCCGTTGACGTGACCCCCGCGCCGGCGAGCGTCCAACTCGGTGCCACCCGACAGCTCACCGCGGCCCCGAAGGACGCGAACGGCAATCCGCTCACGGGCCGCGTCGTCACCTGGCAGACGGCCGACGCCGCGATCGCCACGGTGGACGCGAACGGCCTCGTGACCGGGAAGACCGTGGGTGGGCCGGTCACCATCACGGCCACGAGCGAAGGGAAGAGCGGCGCGTCGGCCGTCACCGTCACGCCCATCCCCGTGGCATCAGTGGACGTCACGCCCCCGACGGGGAGTATCGTCGTGGACGCGACGCTACAGCTCACCGCCACCCCGAAGGACGCGAACGGCAATCCGCTCACGGGCCGCGTCGTCACCTGGCAGACGGCCGACGCCACGGTCGCCACGGTGGACGCGAACGGCCTCGTGACCGGAAAGGGAGCCGGCGGGCCGGTCGCGATCACCGCGGCGTCCGAAGGGAAGAGCGGCATGTCGGCGATCACGGTCACCCTCACCCCCGTCGCGTCGGTCGACGTCGCGCCGCCGACGGGAAGCATTCAGGTCGGGGCGACCCTCCAGCTCACGGCGACTCCGAAGGACGCAAACGGCAAGCCGCTCACGGGCCGCACGATCACTTGGCAGAGCGGTGATGCCACCATCGCGAGCGTGGACGGAACCGGCGTCGTCAGCGGGAAGGCAGCAGGGGGCCCAATCACCATCATGGCGACGGTCGAAGGTAAGAGCGGCACGGCGGCGGTCACGGTTACACTCGCCCCGGTCGCGTCGGTCGTCGTGACCCCGGCGACCGCGACCATCCTGGTGAACGGCACCGTCCAGCTGACGGCGACACTGAAGGATGCCAACGGCAACCCGCTCACGGGCCGCAGCGTGACGTGGCAAACCGGTGACGCCGCCGTCGCGGACGTGAACGCGGGCGGGATGGTCACCGGGAAGACAGTCGGCGGGCCCGTCACCATCACGGCGACGAGCGAGGGGAAGAGCGGCACCGCGGCGGTCACGGTCTCGGCCTCGGCCCCCGTCGCGACGGTCGACGTCGCCCCCCCGACGGCAAGCGTGCAGGTCGGCGCCAGCACGCAGCTCACGGCCACGCCCAAGGACGCGAACGGCAATCCGCTCAGCGGTCGCGTCGTCATCTGGCGGACGGGCAACGCCACGATCGCCGACGTGGACGCGAACGGCCTCGTCACCGGGAAGGCGGCGGGCGGGCCGATCACTATCATGGCGACGAGCGAGGGCACGAGCGGCACGTCGGCCGTCACGGTCACTCCCATCCCCGTCGCGTCGCTCGCCGTGACCCCGGCGACGGCGAGCATCCAGGTGAACGGCACGGTCCAGCTCACGGCGACGCCCAAAGACGCGACGGGTAATCCGCTGAGCGGTCGCGTCGTCACGTGGCAGACGAGCAACGCCACGATCGCCATGGTGGACGGGAACGGCCTCGTCACCGGGAAGGCCCTGGGCGGGCCGATCACGATCACGGCCACGAGCGAGGGCAAGAGCGGCACCGCTAGCGTCAGCGTCACGCCGGCTCCGGTGGCTTCGGTCGCCATGAGTCCGACATCGGCGACGATCTTCGCGAACGGCACGGTCCAGCTCACCGCCACCCCCAAGGACGCGAACGGCAACGAGCTGGGCGGCCGCGCGATGTCGTGGGCGAGCAGCACTCCCGGGGTCGCGACGGTGAACGCCCGTGGCTTCGTGGTCGGCCTCCAGCCCGGCACCGCCAACGTGACCGCGACCAGCGAGGGCGTGGTCGGCATGTCGGTCGTTACGGTGCAGAACTCATCCGGCGCGCCGGTGATCGCGGGAGCGGGCGACATCGCGGACTGCTCACGCATGAGCCAGGAGGGCACCGCACGAGTGCTGGATGGCATCGTGGGAACGGTCGTCACGTTCGGCGACCAGGCCTATCCTGACGGGTCCTACACCGACTACATGAACTGCTACGACGCCTCGTGGGGCCGGCACAGACCGCGCACCCGTCCCTCACCCGGAAACCACGAGTACAACTTCGGGTCCTCGGCGGGCGCGCCCGGCTACTATCAGTACTTCGGGGCGGCAGCCGGTGACCCGAGCAAGGGCTACTATAGCTACGACCTGGGCGCGTGGCACCTCATCGTCATCAACAGCAACCTCGCGATGAACGCGGGCTCGGCCCAGGAGCAGTGGCTCCGGGCCGACCTCGCGGCCCACCCGACCGTGTGCACGGTGGCGTACTGGCACCACCCCCGGTTCAGCTCCGGCGGCAACGGCAGCACGCCCGCGACGCAGCCGATCTGGCAGGCGCTGTACGACTTCGGTGCCGACCTCGTGTTGAACGGCCACGACCACGACTACGAGCGCTTCGCCCCGCAGACGCCCACCGGCGCGCGGGACGACGCGAACGGCATCAGGGAGATCATTGCGGGGACCGGTGGCAACTCGCTGTACGGCTGGCCGGGGAACCCGATCGCCAATAGCGAGCTGCGCAGCAACGTCAACTACGGGATCCTCAAGGTGACGCTCTGGCCTACGAGCTACGACTGGGACTTCATCCCGGTTGCGGGGGGAACGTTCTCCGATCACGGGAGCGCGCTGTGTCATTCCGGCGCTCCCCTGCCCAACCAGGCTCCGATCGCGAATCCGGGCGGACCCTACGGCTCGGAAGGCACGGTGACGCTCGACGGGGGCCAGTCTCGCGACCCGGACAACAACACGCCGCTGAGCTACAGCTGGACCTTGGGTGACGGCGCGACCGCGAGCACCGCGACCGTGACGCACACCTATCCGGCCGAGGGGCAGTACACCGTGACGCTGACGGTCACGGATTCACGGGGCGCAGCGAGCGCCCCAGCGACGACGACGGTAACCATCGCCAACATCGCGCCGACGGTCAACGCCGGACCCGACCAGGCGGTGGTCGCCGGCGCGCCCGTGAGCCTGCGCGCGACGTTCAGCGATCCCGGGCCGACCGACTACCCGTGGACCTATACGATCGCCTGGGGCGACGGTGCGACGGACGGGGGCAGCACCAACACACAGGCCAATCCGATCACGGGCAGCCACGTGTTTGCGGCGCCCGGGCACTACACGGCCAGGGTCACGGTGACCGATAAGGACGGCGGCGCGGGCTTCGACGACCTGGTCGTGACTGTGCTCGATCCCAGCAGCGTGCAGGTCTTCTCCGGGGCGGGCAACATCGCCACCTGCGGGACCGATGTAGATGAGGCCACGGCGAAGATCCTGGACAACCTCCCGGGGAGCGTCTTCGTGCTGGGCGACAACGTGAACCCGAGCGGCAGCGCGGCGAATTACACGAACTGCTACGACCCGACCTGGGGCCGGCACAGGGCGCGCACGCATCCGACCATCGGGAACCACGAATACGACGTCGTGGGGGCGAGCGGCTACTTCGGCTACTTCGGGGCGGCGGCGGGCGATCCGACGAAGGGGTACTACAGCTTCGACCTGGGTGACTACTGGCACGTCGTCGTGCTCAACAACACCGCCTCGGTGGCGAGCGGGGCCGGCTCGGTGGAGGAGCAGTGGTTGAAGGCGGATCTCGCGGCCAGCAGCAAGCGCTGTACGCTCGCGATGTTCCACTACCCGTTGTTCTTCTCGTCGGATGATCCGTCGTGGCACAGCGCGAGTGGCGTCATTCCGATCTGGAACGATCTGTATGCCGCGGGAGCGGAGATCGTGCTCAACGGTCAGCAGTACGATTACGAGCGCTTCGCTCCCCAGGACCCCGGCGGGAACCCGGACCCCGCGCGGGGGATCCGTGAGTTCAACGTAGGTGTGGGTGGGTACGCCACCGCCATGCCCTCGTCCATCGCGCCTAACACCGAGGCCGTGTCGGACGCCTACGGCGTGTTGAAGCTCACGCTCGGCCCGGACACCTATACCTGGGAGTTCATTCCCGCTGCCGGAGGGACCTTCACCGACTCGGGCTCCGGGAGCTGCCACTGATCCTCGAGGCGGGCGGCGCCCGCGACCCCTAGAACCCCAGCCAGTAGTTCACTTTGATCAGGAAGATATTCTCCGACGGCCCGCGGAACAGCGCGCCGGCATCTTCGCCGAGGTCGATCATCCCGCGCGTGAGCGACGAAGAGCCGGTCCGCGTCCAGGCGAGGTAGATGGTCGAGCCGGGTCGGTATTCCCAGCGCAGCACGGCGTTGCCGCGCAGCGAGCGGAGCGTGAAGCTCGGGTCCGCCACGAGGAAGCTCGCGGCCGGCCCGCCGCCGTCGGGGTCGATGCGCAGCGTGTCGGGCGTGGTGCCCAAGGACGTGATGGTGCCCACATCCCGACCGTACACCAGGCGGCGCAGGGCGCGCGGCGCGGCGAACTCCTTGTAGTGCGAGTAGGCGCCGCTCGCGATCAGGGGCTGCACGAACAGCTCGAGCGTGACGTTCGGCGAAAACGTGACGTTGAAGCGCGTGTTCATCGCGATCGAGTTCTGCACCAGGTCGGCGAACACATGGCGCTCGCCGTAGAACGCCGTGGCGGTCGGGTCGGCCACCGCGGTGACGTACTGGAATCCGCTCTCGTTGTGCGCCAGGGAGGGACCGACGGACAGCGTGACGTTGGACGCCGGTCGCAGTTGCAGCGTGACGGTGGCGGTGCGGTCGCAGTCGCCGTCCCGGTTGCAGCCGAGCTCGCCCGTCCACTCGAGCACGAGGTCCTTGCGCCGGTCCGTCGCGAGGCTGGTGGACCAGAAGTCGAGGCCGGGGCGGCGCAGCACCGGCCCGCCCCGGCTGAGACGGTCGTCGAGCAGGCTCGGCCGGTGGATCCAGAAGCCGCTGATCTCCCAGTAGTTGTGCGGCTGCAGGTAGCCATACAGCTGCACCTGCCGGTCGGTCAGGTCGCCGTCGAAGTTGTACTGCTGCTGCCCGCCCGCGATGAAGAGGAGCTGGCGGTACCAGCGCGTCGGCTTGGTCCATTGAGGGAAGATGTTCGCGCTCATCCACCAGTAGTCGGCGCGAGAGAGGAAGGAGATGTCGTTGTTCTCGAATCCGGGCGTGCGCAGGTTGGTGGACACCTCCCACAACAACTGCCCCGACTCCCGGGCGAACCGCGCGTACGCGCCGAGCCCGCGCAGCGCCGTGAGCGCAGGGTCGTAGGCGTCGCTCAAGAGCCCGTTCGTCCCGTTGCCGCGATCCGGCCGCTGGAAGTAGCGCGCACTGGACGTCTGCAGCCGCCGAATCGCCCCCGTGTCGCCGGTGACCGCAGTGCCGGCCACCTGCGCCAGCAGACGGTAGTCCCGCTTCCCGAACCACATCTCCGTGCCGACGCCGACCGACTCCGCGCGGCGGGAGAGCCGTGCAGCCAGGTAGGGATCGTCGAGCTCGCGCAGCACCGACGTAGCGACGGCGCGAACCACGGTCGCGCCGCCGCGCAGGTCCTTGGCGACGCGCCCCACGAAGTAGTTGGCGAGCGGCTCGACGGTCGCCTCGCCGCGCGTGCCGTCGCTGCGCTGGAATGTCGCCCGCTCGCGTCGCGTGATCGCGTCCAGCGCCCCGATCGACCAGCCGGACGGCGTGCGGCCGGTGAGCTTGGCGGCCCCCAGGATGGTCGTGTTCTCGGGGGTATCGGCGTAGGTCCCGCCCGTGGCATAGGCGTTGTCCGGGACCTCCGGCGAGCGGCCGATGCGCCGCGAGTAGAACATGCCGAGGTTGGAGACATTGGAGCAGAAGAAGCAGTTGAAAGTGCCGAATCCGAAGTAGCCCGCCCCCTCGACGAAAAAGGGGCGGCGCTCGTCGAAGAACGTCTCGAACGCGGTCAGGTTCACGACCGCGGGATCCACCTCTACCTGGCCGAAATCGGGATTGACCGTGGCGTTGAGCGTGAGACTGGACGTGAGCAGGAACCGCGCGTCCCCACCGACGCGGCCGTCCCACCGGTGCGCCTGCTGGAAGGGATCGGTCGGGTCGCTCACGGGGACGTTGGCCGAACGGCCCACGACGTAGGGGAGCAGCTCCGCCCGGCCGGGCGCTCGCCGGATCACGAGGCCCTGCAAGTGCCCGAAGCGGGGCGGCCCGCCGATTTCGGTCAGGCCCCAGAACGACCACTGCGACAGCTCGTTCAACCGGTTCTCCTGGCGCCAGATCTGGAGGCCCCAGGTCTGGTCCTCCGCGGTCGCCGGATAGCGCAGCTGCGAGAACGGAATCCGCATCTCGGCGGTCCAGCCAAGCGAATCGATGGCCGTCTTCACCTCCCACACCGGGTCCCAGGAGGGGTCCTCGCCGCCGCCCAGCCCGTTCGCGTCGTAGCGCACGCCCGAGGGGTTCACCATGAAGAACAGCCGGCCGATGTGGTCGTGGTAGGTGTCGAAGATGACCTCGAGGTAGTCGGCGTTCGCGGTCCCGTCGCGGCGCACCAGGCGGGTCTGCACCCCCGCCGCCCCCTGGTCGTCGAACATCCGCGCCCCGACGTAGATCGCGGCCGCGTCGAACGCGAACCGCACCTCGGTTCGCTGCGTCGCGGGTTGACCTTCACGCGGCTGAGCCTGCCGGAAATCGGTCGCGGCAGGGGCCGCGCGCCAGACCGGCTCGTCCAGCCGGCCGTCGAGCCGGATCTCGCCCTCGAGGGGGACGGCCCGTACGTCGGGGGGTGGTGTTGGGTGGATGTTCTGTGCGGCTGTCGGGGCGGCGGTGATGGCACTGAGCACCGCCAGACGGACGAGCGTTCTCGGCATGACGGTGCCCCGACGAAGGGATACTTGCTTTGACGCCTGGCGGCCGAGAAAGGTTGCGGCGGGGGTCTTGCCACCCGCGCCCGGGTGATGCATGGTGGATGCCGGGCGGCGATCCACGCCCAACCTCATCGATCCTCCCCCAGCGAGGGTCCCCGTGAGGCAAAGGGGGGCAGACTCCCGGATCGGCATCGCGCAAGCCTTTGGGTCGCCGCGGGGCGACGCTGCTGGGGGGCGTGTGCCCGTGGCCCGACCAAAGGACGGACACGATGCCGACCAACAAGGATTTCAAGCGCCTCGTTCGCGCTCGCATGCGGAAGACGGGCGAAGCCTACACCGCCGCCCGCGCACAACTCCTGAGCAAAAGGCACGCCCCCGCCCCCGCCCCCACCCCCCTCGCGACCGGGGCGGACTATGCCACGCTCGCGGGTCGGAGCGATGCCGCCCTGAAGGCGAACACCGGCTGCACCTGGGAGCGCTGGGTCAAGGCGCTCGATCGCGTCGCGGCGCACACCTGGCCGCACCGGCGGATCGCCGAGTACGTGTCCGAGAAGTACAAGGTCCCGGGGTGGTGGGCGCAGACGGTCACCGTGGGGTACGAGCGCATCAAGGGCCTGCGCGCGATCGGCCAGCGTCGAGACGGCGCGTTCGAGGCGACCAAGAGCAAGGTGTTCGCGGTGCCGCTCGCCCGGCTGTATCGGGCTTTCAGCGACCCGCGCACGCGGACGCGCTGGTTGCCCGATGTGAAACTTACCGTCCGTACAGCGACGCGTAACAAGTCCATGCGGCTCACCTGGCCGGACAACACGTCGGTCCAGCTCGGCTTCTTCGCTAAGGGCGTGGCGAAAGCCCAAGTCCAGATCCAGCACGGGAAGCTGCCGGACAAGGCGGCGGCGACCCGGACGAAGGACTACTGGGCGGAGCGCCTCGACACGCTCGGGAAGGTGCTGGCGTAGGCGAGGCTTGAGGCCCACGCGGAGCGACCGGCTTGCGGGCGCTGTCCGAAAGTGAATCTTGCTGTACCGCTCCAGGACACCGCCCGTGAGCCAGTGGGAAGCAATCGTCACGCGCCAGCTGCGCGCGCTGCACCTCGGTAGCATCAGGAGCAATATCCTGGTGTTCGCGGTGCTGGCGACGCTGACTCCGACGCTCGTGACGAGCCTCGTGTCCTACCGGCAGAACCGCCAGCTGCTCACCGAGCAAATCGCCGGCGAGCTGCGCAGCGCGAGCTCCGAGGCAGCCCGGGAGCTGGACCTGTGGCTGAACGAGCGACTGGACGATTTGCGAGCGGCGGCGAGCTCCTACGTCACCTCCGAGAACCTGGCCAAGATCCAGGGGAGAGAAGAAGTCCAAGCGCTCGGCCGTCTCCGCGATTATCTAAACTCGGTCCGCCAGCGCTTGCCGGACAACGAGGCGCTGGTGCTCATCGACCCGGGCGGGCGGGTGGTGGCGAGCAGCAGCGGCCGTAGCGGCGGCGTGCGGCTCCCCCCCGACGGGCTGAGCCGCCTGCGGACGGGCGACGCGCTCGTGGGCGACGCGTACTGGGATGGGGCGATCGGCAAGCCCGCGATGGTGCTCGCGGTACCCATCCGCCAAGCGGATGGCCGCTTCCTCGGCGCCTTCACCGCGAAACTCAATCTGCGCACGGTCGCCGAGCTGCTGCAGCGGCTCGCCCCAGACGACCCCCAGGACGTCTATCTGATCACGGACCAGGGCAAACTGATCATCAGGTCCCGAGTCAGCTCCGCCGATCTGATGCGCACGAGACTTCCCGAGACGACGACGCGAGCGCTCCTGGACCGAGAGGGCCAGATCGTGATGTACAAGCGGGCCGACGGACGGGACGTCGTGGGGGCCCTGCGGCGGGTGCCCCGGCTCGGCTGGGCGGCGGTAGCCGAGCTGCCCCAGGCCGCGGCGCTCCGCGAGGTTGGCCGGCTGCGGAACGCCACGGTGTTGATGATCGCCGCCCTGCTCGCGGCGGTCGGGCTGATGGCCTACGTCCTGGGACGGCTCATCGTGCGCCCGCTCGAGCGCCTCACCGCGGCCGCGGCGAAGGTGGCCGGCGGAGACCTCTCGGTCGATCTCCCGGCGGCCGGGGCCGGGGAGGTGGGCTACCTGACGCACGTGTTCAACACCCTGGTGGCACGCCTGCGGGAGCGGGAGAGCCAGGCGGAGCTGGAGCGGCTCTCCGTCACGGACGCCCTGACGGGCCTCTACAACCGGCGCTACCTGATGGGGACGCTCGCGAGCGAGGCGCAGCGCTCGCGGCGACTGCGGCGCCCGTTCTCGGTGCTGTTGGCGGATGTCGACCACTTCAAGCAATACAACGACACGCAGGGCCACCCGGCGGGGGACGCCGCCCTCACGAAGATCGCGGACATCCTGCGGAAACAGACGCGCGCGGTGGACTGCGTGGCGCGGTACGGGGGAGAGGAGTTCCTGATCGTGCTGCTCGAGACGACGGTCGCAACGGCCGCGCTCGTGGCCGAGCGCATCCGGGCCCGCGTGGCGAGCGAGGAGTTCGCCGGCGGGAGCATGACGCTGAGCATCGGCGTGGCGGAGTGTCCGAGCCACGGCGACACGCCGGAGACGCTCATCGCGAGCGCCGATGCCGCGCTGTACGAGGCGAAGGGCGCGGGGCGCGACCGCGTGGTGGCCGCCGGCGGGAAGCAGGAGCCCGAGAGGGAGCGGCGACGGCGCAAGGGGGAGGCCTGACGGTCGTGGTCACTTTGAGGGTCAACGGCAAGGCGCACACGGTGGACGTACCGCCGGACATGCCCCTGCTCTGGGTACTGCGCGACGTCATCGGACTGACCGGCACCAAGTTCGGCTGCGGCGCGGCGCTGTGCGGAGCCTGCACGGTGCATCTCGATGGCCGGCCGATCCGCTCCTGCGTCACGCCGGTGGCCGCGGCCGCGGGCAAAACCGTCACGACCATCGAGGCGGCGGGGGAAGGACCGACCGGCCGCAGGGTGCAGCAGGCCTGGCTCGATCTCGAGGTCGTCCAGTGCGGCTACTGCCAGTCCGGCCAGATCATGGCCGCCGCCGCCCTGCTCGCGACCAAGCCGCATCCCACGGACGCCGATATCGACGCGGCGATGGCGGGTAACATCTGCCGCTGCGGCACCTACCCACGCATCCGCGCCGCGATCAAGCAGGCCGCCCTATCCAAGGGAGCCTGACCATGCACCTCGTCTCCCGCCGGACGTTCCTCGAGACCAGCGCCGCCGTCGGGGGCGGCCTGTTGCTCGGCTTCACGCTGCCCCCGCTGGCCCCCCTCCAGCAGAACGGCCCATTTGTGCCCAATGCGTTCGTCCGGATCGACCGCGACGGGCGCGTGACGCTCATCATGCACAAGGTGGAAATGGGACAGGGGACGTACACATCGATGCCCATGCTGCTGGCCGAGGAGCTGGAAGTGGATCTCAGCCAGGTCCAGCTCGAGCATGCGCCCCCCGACGACGCGCGCTACGCCGAACCCCTCTTCGGCGTGCAGGAGACGGGGGGCTCGACGTCGGTGCGCGGCAACTGGGAGCCGCTGCGCCGCGCCGGCGCCACGGCTCGCAGCCTGCTCGTGGCCGCCGCGGCGCAGACGTGGAAGGTCGATCCCGGCTCCTGCCACGCCGCAGAGGGCCAGGTGATCCACGGTCCGACCGGCCGCAGCCTCAACTACGGCGCCCTGGTCGCCACGGCGGCCGCACTGCCGCTGCCGCGCCACGTGACGCTCAAGGACCCAAAGGACTTCAAGCTGATCGGGACGCCCGCGAAGCGGCTCGACGCCCCCGACAAGGTCAACGGCACAGCGCAATACGGTATCGACGTGAAGGTCCCGGGCATGAAGGTCGCCACGGTGGCGGCCTGTCCCGTGTTCGGCGGCAAGGTGGCGTCGGTCAACGACGCCAAGGCGAAGGGGATCAAAGGCGTGCAGCAGGTCGTGCGCCTCGACGACGCGGTGGCCGTGGTCGCCGACCACATGTGGGCGGCGAAGCAGGGCCTGGCAGCGCTCGACATCCGGTGGGACGAGGGGCCGAACGCGAAGCTGAGCACCGCGGACATCGTGCAGCAGCTGGCAGCGGCGTCGGAGAAGGCGGGCGTCGTCGCGCGTAACGAGGGCGACGCGTCCAAAGCCCTGGCGGGCGCCGTCCGCAAGGTCGAGGCGGTCTACGAGGTGCCGTTCCTCGCGCACGCCACCATGGAGCCCGTGAACTGTACCGTCCACGTGCGTCCGGACGGCTGCGATATTTGGGTGGGGACGCAGGTGCCCACGTTCACCCAGACCGCGGCCGCGAAGCTGACCGGGCTGCCACGGGACAAAGTGCGCGTGCATAACCATCTCCTGGGCGGAGGCTTCGGACGGCGGCTGGAGGTGGACTTCGTCATCCGCGCGGTACAGATCGCGCGGCAGGTCGCGAGCCCGGTGAAGGTGGTGTGGACCCGCGAAGAAGACATCCAGCACGACATGTACCGGCCGTACTACTACGACCGGATCGCCGCCGGTCTCGACGAGCACGGGATGCCGATCGCCTGGACCCACCGGATCGCGGGCTCCTCGATCATGGACCGGGTGATCAACCAGCTCTTCCCCAAGACGCTCCGGGTGATGCGGGCGGCCGGCCTGCATCAGCTCGTCGCGATGGTCAAGGGGCTGGACGTCGATGCCGTGGAAGGCGCGGCGGAGCCGCCCTACACGCTCCCCAACATCCGGGTGGAGTACGTTCGTCAGGAGCCGCCCGGGGTGCCGACCGCGTTCTGGCGCGGCGTCGGGCCCACGCACAACATCTTCGTCGTCGAGAGCTTCATGGACGAGCTCGCCGCGGCGGCAAGGCGGGACCCCGTCGCATACCGGCTTGCGCTCCTGGACAAGTCGCCGCGCGCCCGGGGGGTGCTCGAGCTGGCGGCGCAGCAGGCCGGCTGGGGTCAGCCGCTGCCGGCGGGGCATGGGCGCGGCGTCTCGTTGCTGCACGCCTTCGGGAGCTACATCGCCCAGGTCGCCGAGGTGTCGGTGTCGCAGGCGGGCGACGTGCGCGTCCACCGCGTGGTGTGCGCGGTGGATTGCGGCACCATCGTGAACCCGGACACGGTGAAGGCGCAGATGGAGAGCGGCATCATCTTCGGGATCACGGCCGCCCTGTTCGGCGAGATCACGATCAAGGACGGCCGCGTCGAGCAGTCCAACTTCAACAACTACCGGATGCTGCGCATCAACGAGGTTCCCGTCATCGACGTGCATCTGGTCAAGAGCGGCGAGGCGCCGGGAGGGATCGGCGAGCCGGGCACGTCGGCCGTGATGCCCGCCGTCGCCAACGCCATCTTCGAGGCGACCGGCAAGCGGATCCGCAAGCTGCCGGTCAAGGACCAACTGTCGATCAGCGGTGCTTGATGAACGAGCCGTCCTGCAGCTCGGCGTAAGCGCGCTGCAGCTCCCCCTCGGTGTTCATCACAATCGGCCCCCGCCAGGCGACCGGCTCCGCGATCGGGCGACCGGAAACGAGCAGGAAGCGTATCCCGGCGTCGCCGGCCTGGACCGTGATCTCGTCGCCCGTGTCGAACAGCACAAGCGATCGATTGCCCGTGAACTCCGGAGTGCCGCTGGCATCGCCCACCCATTCGGTGCGGACCGCACGGGGCGTCGATGCGTCGCGGAAGCTCCCACTCCCCTCGAAGACGTAGGCGAAGGCGTGGCGCGACGACTCGACGGGCAGCGTCTTGCGTAGCCGCGGCGGGACCCACACGTCGAGGTAGCGTGGGTCGGCGGCGACGCCCTCGACGGGACCGGTCTTGCCCCAGAAGCTGCCGCAGATGACGCGCACCCGCGTCCCGTCGTCGTCCACGACCTCCGGGATGTCGCGCCCCACGATGTCCTGGTAGCGGGGATCGGTCATCTTGAGCGATGCGGGGAGGTTCGCCCACAGCTGGAATCCGTGCATGCGGCCGCGCTCGTCGCCCTGCGGCATCTCCTGATGGAGGATGCCGCTCCCGGCGGTCATCCACTGCACGTCCCCGGCGCCGAGCGTGCCGCGGTTGCCCAGGCTGTCGCCGTGCTCCACGGCCCCGTTGAGGACGTAGGTGATGGTTTCGATCCCGCGATGGGGATGCCACGGGAATCCGGCGCGGTAGTCCTGCGGGTTGTCGTTGCGGAAGTCGTCCAGCAGGAGGAAGGGATCGAACTCGTCGGTGTTCCCGAAGCCGAACGCCCGGCGCAGCTTCACGCCCGCGCCCTCGATCGTGGGTTGCGACTGAATGATCGACTTGACCGGCCGGATGGACATGGCGTCTCCTCACGCTACGCGATGGTAACGAGGGGAGGAACCACGGCCGAGCCGCGGAGGTTCCCGGAGGACTCGGACTAAGGATCGCGAATTCGTCGCCGCCGGCACGATGTACTATATATGTCAAGTATCTCCCGGCACTTGGCAGACCGGCAAACAATAGTTAACTTCCTTCAGTCAAGCGTAGGTCTGCCCAAGGAGGACTCCCGTGGATGTTTCGTTTGTGATCCGCCGCCGGCTGGACGAATTCGGGCTGGAACAGCGCGATCTGGCCCAGGCCGCCCAAGTGACCGAGTCCTACATCTCCCAGTTGCTCACGGGGAAGCGAGCGCCCCCCGCGCCGAACCGCACCGACATCTACGACAAGATGGACAAGTTCTTGAAGCTTCCGACCGGGGAGCTGGCGAGGCTGGCGGACCATCAGCGGAAGGAGCAGCTGAAGCGAGAGCTGGGGGACGAGCCCACGCCGTTGTTTCGGGAAGTTCGCGAGTTGATCCTCCGGAAATGCAAGCCCGACGCGGCAAGACAAGTACGCGCGGTCTTCGAGAAGCAGCCGTTCGGAGAACTGGAACGCCTGGTCACCCAGAAGCTGCTGGACGTGGTCAAGGGACTGGCCCAACAGGAGTTGGAGAACGCATCGTGGCTCCGGGCCGTGGCGGAGCTCGGCGGCCGCAGCTACGAGGAAATGCGCGTCATCGTGCTCGAGTTCCTCGATACGGACATCTTCCACGTATCCATTGAAAACTGTGTCTCGTTCTTGGATCCGCTGATTGCGTCCTGGGACATCGACCTCGCGACGTTTGCCTTGGAAATCGTCTTGAACGACAGGCTGGTCTCGGGAAACGTGAAGAAGTTTGAGTTTATCGAGCTGCAATCCGAACAGCCTTTCGTCGAAGAGCCCGGATTCAAGGGGTTCCTTCAGGATCCGTCCCTCAGCGGCACGGCGACGGCGGAGGAAGTCGCGTTTCTCAAGCAGCTGAAGTTCAAGGGCAAGCGACCGACGCCCCTTTACTATTACCGGGAGTTACAGAACCTCAGAGACCCGCTCCATTTTCGGGCCGCGTAGACTGGATAGTGAGGAGTGACATGATCACCGAGCCCACCGACTTTCAGAGCCGACTGCGCGTCCTCCTGGGACTGCAGGGCGCGGTGCTCACGGACGAGGAGATGTCCCACACGGCGGAGTGCTACGCCAAGTGCCCAGGGAAGGAGCACTGGGACGTGCGCGAGTACGCTCAGCGCATCGGGCTGGGCGCGCGCGAATACCGGGTGGTGCGGGGCAGCAGCGTCCAAGATGTGTACCGCAGCGCGGAGCGGGTCCGGGCGCACGCCGTAGGCACGGCACTCAACGAGCTCGAGTCCCAAGACAGGTCGGGGGAGGCCCCCAAACTCGTCCTTCCCGTAGCGCCGTGACGCGACCCGTCGCATAGACCTTCCGGATGTCGCTGTCTACCTCGATAGTGCCTCGTCCCATGGAGACATTCGCTCCTTAACCATCCGGCATCTTTAGGGACGAGAAAAAAGGGACGGTCTAGGACCGCCCCCTTTTCCCAGAACAGACCGCTGGCCCCGGCTGAGCCCAGGCGGTCCTAGTTGCGCGCCGCGATCTTGTGGCAGGTCGAGTTCGCAACCTCGTAGTTCAGAACCTCTGGCGTTCCCTCGATCACCTTCGCCAGACTCTTCAGCACTTCGGGATACGTATCGCGGCCGTACGCCTCCGCGCTCTCTTTCCGATCCCAGAGACTGATGGCGATCGCTGCGGCGCCGTCGGGGGCGACGAACGTGATCTCGTCCTTGAAGCCGTTCTGCTTGCGCAGCAAGGGCAGGACGTCCGTTTCCAGCGTCCGGGTGAACTCAGGGGCCGTATTGGCCTTGAGATGCAGCGTGACATTGCGTGCGTACATTAGCGACTCCTTCGCAACCATCATGAACCTGCGTGACTACTGCTGCTTCTTAAGCTCCCGAAGGTTACCGTGCTTTTACTATCATTGTCAAGTCCAGTACTTGCGGAGCTCACGTGCTTGACAAAGAAAGTACATTGCGGCATCTTCGTAGCTTATGGAAGGCCTGCTCACACACGTCGCCAGGGCTGATTGTTTCATCACTCTGCCTCATCCGGCGCTAGCGTGCGGGATCGTCACGGCGTGGTGGCAGTCTCAGGTGGAGGCGGACCGGGCCGAGTTGCCCTTCGCCGGCTCACCTCAAGGGGGCTAGAACATGGTCGACATTCACTGCCACGGCTGCGGCGGGTTCATAAGCAACCCAGCGCCCATATCGTATCGGCTCCCTTCCAGCCGAGCCCTGCCGGCAGCACCCCACAGCGGCTTGTGTACGTGCACGCCGCCAATTGTCTACGGGCCGCCGCAGGGGTACTTGTCGTCGCCCGGCATGCCGATTCCCGATTACCGCAGCACCTGACCATTCCCCCCTTTGACTTCACCCTGCCATTCGACTAGCCTTGCAGCAGCAAAAGTCAAGGCGGGACTTGGCCAATGCGCCGGTCCCGCCTTTGTTCTTGCGAAGCCCTTCGCGAACGGAGTGCCGATGGCCAAGGAAGAAGCGATCGAGCTCGACGGCATCGTGGAGGCCGTGCTGCCCAACACCACGTTTCGGGTCCATTTACCGAACGGCCACACCGTGCTCGCCACCATTGCGGGCAAGATGCGGCGGTTCCGCATCCGCGTGCTCGCGGGCGACCGGGTGACTCTCGCCGTGTCCCCCTACGACCTCACGCGCGGACGCATCACCTTCCGGCACAAGTGAACCGTTCGCAGCTGAAACAGGCCCGCGCCGGGATGGTGACGGACGGCGGTGCACCACGCTGTCGGGGATGCGACCAGCCCCTCCGCTTCGGCACCGACCGCCAGGGCCGGACGACGGAATCCTGCGCCTGCGGATACCAGGGGTTCTTGAAGACCCGGCCTGGGCTAGTGGATTTACGACCGGCTGCTACGACGCCCGCAGCGCGTTGACGATGTTCAGGCGCGCCGCCCGCGCCGCCGGAAGGACCCCCCCGACCAGCCCCATCACCACCGCGAAGGTCAAGGCGCTCGCGACGACGCCCGCCGCTCCGCCCACGATCGCGAGCAGCACGTCGCCGCGGCGGGCTCGGCCGAGCGGTTGATGCGCAGCGCGGCGAGGTCGGCGTTCTTCGCTTCCATCGCCCCCAATCCTAACACTCCGACAACGGTCCGGCGCGTTTGCGCCGGTTGAACCCTCCCCTCCCTTGCGCTCCGGCGCGCGCTGGGGGGATATAGGGGCCCACCGGAGGAACGTCATGATCGCCGTGTCCGCTCGTCGCACACTTTTGCCGCTCTCGCTGGTCGTCGCGCTCCACGCGGCGGCCCACGCTCAGGCCACTGTACCCGCCCGCGCCCCCGCCCCCGCGGGCGCGACCGCCGCGTGGACGCTCAAGCTGAAGGGGGACATCCGCTGGCAGCAGGTCACTCCCGCGGGTGCGCTCCTCGTCTCGACCGACGAGGCGCTCTCGGGCGTGGACATCGAGCGCGGCGTGGTCGCGTGGGAGAAGCCCGAGCTCAGCGGGTTGCCGGCCGACAGCGTCCGCATAGTCGAGGGGTCTCTCCTCATGGAAGCGGCGCGGCCGGGCCTGCTGCTGATCTTCGACCCGGTGACCGGCGCGGCCGTCTTCGATTCTCGGCGACCGGGCCTGGGGCAAATCGTCACCCGCCGCGTGCTGCCACAGAGCGGCACGCTGCTCGTCCACGGGCGGGCTGCGGGGGCGGGGGCGGGGTCTTCGGTCGTCGCGCTCTACGATCTCGTGACGGGCGAGCAGCGGTGGGCGAACGCAGCGCTGTTCGAGCAGACCGACCCCAAGAAGAAGGGGCTCGGAGGCCTGATGCAGGGCTTGGTGCGCGCGGCGTCGGAGGCGACCGCGCTCGAGGTCCTGCAGGCGGGGCCCGACATGATCGTGGTCCACACGCTGATGGGTCTACGGGGGCTCGACGCGCGCACGGGCGCCGTGCGCTGGTCGGCGGCGCTGCCCACCGCCCGCGCGGGCAACCCCGCGCGCCACGTGCGGCTCTACCCGTCGCTCAACAAACCCGATCGCATCTACGTGAGCTTCGACGACCGGCTCATGGCCTATCGACTCGCCGACGGTCAGGCGGTGTGGTCCAAGCCGGCGACGGTGGAGGGCTGGGTACACGACATCGTTGAGCACCCCGACGGCATCGTCATCCTCCCGGAATCGCCGCCCGCCAATCAGGCGACCGGCAACGTGCGGATCGTGAACGGTGTGGTGCAGACGGGGCTCAACGTGGCGCGCTATGAGGATGGAACGACCATCGCCGGCAAGCCGCTGCGCATGCGCGGCACCGTAACGGACGCGATGATCGTCGGTGGCTCAGCGGTGCTCGCGGTGGACGCTGAGTCGCGCACCTTTGTGAACGTGCTGGACGTGGCCACGGCCACCGTGCGCCTGAAGAAGGATGTGAAGATCAAGGGCCAGCTCGCCTACGCCGAGCTCACGCCCGGAGGGGGGGGCCTGCTCTACATCTCGCGGCCCGACGCGGCGACGAACGCCGAGGTGAACGTCATCGACCTCGCCACGGGTGAGCCGAATTTCAAGGACGCGATCGAGAGCGGCAAGCCGCTCTCCTCGGGCGATTACAATGCCGCGCGGTACGCCCTGCACCATGTCGTCGAGGGGACGACGCTCTACGTCTTTGCGAGCCACGATCACCGGCTGTACGCGATCGATCGCAACGCCGGTACCTTCCGCGCGCTCGGCGGCGAGATCAAGCTGCAGGGCGGCGAGGATCCGGTTGACATGGAGATCCGGCCGGCGGGGATTGTGCTCATCGCGCCCCAGAACCTCGTGGTCGTGGCGCGGGATGGGCAGGTGAAGCAGCAGGTCTACTACCCTGCCCCGCAGCTGCCGGGGCTGCTGCGCGCCCTGTATCGGATCAACGCCGTGCGCGCCGGCCTGTACGGCGCCGCCGCCTCGGCGTACGGCGACGCCTTCGCCCAGGCGTCGCGCACCGCCACGGATTCCAACGCGCGCCGCATCACCGGACAACTGGCGACGGCGTACTCACAGGGCGGCGCCCAGCTCACGGGCTATTCGCACCAGGCGGCGGCGCTCGCCTCGAAGCGGTTCCGGGCCTCGCTCACCGTCCCGGGGTCGGTGTTCATGTTGACGCGCGCGCCCGAGGGGAACGGCAACGTCCTGCTGCAGATCGACAAGGACAGCGGGCAGCCGCGGGCACGTGTGGATCTGGGCAAGGAGCGCGAGCCGGTGTACGCGGTGGACGACGTCGCCGGGATGCTGTTCCTGCGGACCGCTTCGGGCACGCTCGTCGGCTACCGGCTCTGATCGTAGGCTTGCTGCAGGCCTTTGATATCGATCTTGGTCATTTTCAGCATCGCCTGCATGACCCGGTTTGCCTTGGCGGGGTCTTTGTCCCCCAGCAGCTTGCCCAAGACCGTGGGCACAATCTGCCACGACACGCCATACTTGTCTTGGAGCCAGCCACATTGGTCTTTCCGGCCGCCTGCAGAGAGCTTGTCCCACAGCTCGTCTACTTCTTTTTGCGTGTCACAGTTCACGAACAAAGAGATCGCCGGCGTGAACTTGAATTGCGGGCCGCCGTTCAGGGCGTAGAAGTCCTGTCCCTCGAGCTGGAATGTCGCGGACATGACCGTCCCCTTCGGCCCCGGCCCTGCTTCTCCGTACCGAGTCACCGTCACGACCTTCGAGTTCTTGAAGATCGAGACGTAGAAATTCATCGCCTCTTCGGCTTTGCCGTCGAACCACAGGAACGGGACGATCTTCTGCATATGCTCCTCCCTATTGATGGACACGCGGGCGGTACAGGACGCCGCCGAGCCACGTACAGGGCAAGCCGGTGACCGCGAGCGCGACCGGGTACCAGAGCGGGCCGAGTCCGGGTTTGGCGATCGCGACCATCACACCGGCGAGGCCCGGCGCGAGCCCGACGAGGCCGAGGATCAGAGCGTGGCGCACGGGCGCGTGGGGGGCGAGCCGCGCCGTGATGTAGCCGCCCAGGACGGTGTAGACGATGCGATACGCCGTCGCCACCGCGAAGAGCCCGCCCGCCATCGGTTCGCCCCACGGCGGGTACACCCTGAGCACATGCAGCACCTGGTCGGTGCCGAGCGACAGGACGACGATCGCGGCGAACCCCGCGGCGACCGCGCCCGTGCTGCGCCAGAAGGACGTCGTCATCTGGTTACCCTCGAAGTTGCAGCGAGCAGCTCGTCGAGCCGGTCGGCGCGGCTGCCGTCAAGGCCCGTCAGGCCGCCTGCGGATCACCTATTTCTTCGCGGGCGCGAGCGGCCCCAGGGACCGCGGCGGCCCGATGCGTCGCGCTTCGATCCGCAAGAACTCCGTGACCCAGGTCTTTCCGCCATCCGTGGAGCGGTCGCCCGTCCAGGAAAAGCGATCCGGCCGGATGTCGTAGTAGCGAATCCGCCAGATCGACGGGTTTGGGCTCATCACGCCGAACTTCTGCTCGATGTGCATTTCCGTGCCGATGCGGTGCGCGGTGCCCACATTCTGCAGGCCGGTTCCCGATTCCGCCGAGACAAGCTCCCATTGATCGAGGACGGCGTTGTATGCGCGCAACGTGGACGACACATAGTAGGTCTGGCCGCTGTCCCCCACGACGCGATACTCATCCAGGATCTGTGCGCCCTCGGCGAGGCGCACCGCGCTCCAGTATCCGCGGCCCGTCCCGAACTCGCGACTCACCGAGGTGAACTCCCAATCGCCGAGCAGGTAATCGAAGTCCCCCTGATGTGCCTCGTAGGACGCCTTGATTTGCTCCTTGGTGCGCCGACCACTGGCCTGCGCGGACAGCAGTGATGCGATCGCCATCGAGACGAGCAGGGTTGCGGCACACAGCGGGAGAACGGTGCGGCGCATGGCGACCTCGCTACTGGAAAGGGGAACAACTCGCACCACGTTCACCGACCAACCTCCACCACCGCTCCGGCCTGGCAACGTCCGTCAGGCGGCGGGGAGCTGGCCCCAGTTACAGCAGAACGAGGTGGCCGCCGCCGGTCAAGAGAATCACGAGATTCATCACGAGCAGCATGAGGTCGTAGTGCCAGCCGTATGCCCGGCCTCCCCAAAAGCCGATCTTCCACACGAAGATCTTCTTTTGTATCGCACCGAGCATGAGGAGGATCAGCCCGACGGCGGCGAGTTGTGTGAGGACCCCGAACGCCACGCCCACGCTCCCGAGGACTTCCGCGGCGCCGAGAAAGACCGTGAACCCGGTGCTCGCCCCGATGCTCTTCGACCGCTCGGCGGGGTTCCTGAGGTGATTCCACCCGCTATCGAAGAACACGACGGCGACCATGAGCCGCAGCAGCAACAAGCCGACGTCGCCGAACCGCAATAGCGCGGGGAATAGGACGCTCATGCTCGCTGCTCAGTCGGGCTGCGGCGGATGGCGGCGCAGCTGCGTCGTCGCCTCGTCGATGCGGACGATATAGGTCCGCACGGCCTCGCCGTGCGCGCGCCGCGGCACGACGAAGTGGCGATCGTCGGGCCGCGAGCTCTTCAAGTCGTCGACCATCAGGTCTCCCCCGTGGGCCTCGACCGCCGCTTCGAAGCGCTCCACGGCCGAGAGCAGGTCCGCCAGATCCCCGGGATCCTCGGCGCCGGTCAGGGCGATCCCGCGGCTCCGCAGCCGGGCCGCCACTTCGGCCACCGCCGCCGCGCGCTCCTCGGCTTCCTCGTCGTACCGGTCCATACCCGTTGCTCCTCGCTACAGGGCCCGCCGCAGTGCGGCCGCGAGCGTCTTGGCGTCGCCCGGCTCTTCGTGGCGACGGCCGTTGATGAAGAACCTGGGCGTGCCGCTCACGCCGCTCTTGGTGCCGCTCACGAAGTCTTCACGGACCCGCGCCGCGTGGACGTGGGCGACGAGCTCGCGCCGCACCCGCTCCGCGTCGAGCCCCAGCTCGCGGGCGTACCGCACCAGATCCTCGTCCGCGAGCGCCGCCTGCCGCTGGTACAGGAGATCGTGCATCTCCCAGAACTTGCCCTGCGCGGCCGCCGCCTCCGCGACCTCCGCGGCGTGTTGGGCGTGCGGGTGCTCCTCACTCAGAGGAAAATGCCGGAACACGAACTGGACCTTGCCTCCGACCTGCCGCAGCACCTGCTTCAACTCCGGGTAGGCGCGGCCGCAAAACGGGCACTCGAAATCGCCGTACTCCACGAGCGTGACGGGAGCCTCCACCGTTCCCAGGGTGTGGTCGCGCGGCCCGACGGGCGGTCTCAGCAAGGCCATGGCGTCGTTTCAGTACGCCGTAAACGCGTCGCTCGGGCTCACGGCACGCCCTCCGCGTCGCGAGGCGCGAGTCGCTGCCGGATGGCACCGAGGTGGTACGCCGCGTGCGCGATCGCGCCGATCGCCACACCGAGTGCGTCCTCGTCCCACACGGCGTGCGTCTCCACCACCACCAGCAGGGTCTCGTACTCGCGCCGCAGTCGAGCTTGGAGGTCGGTCCAGGCAGCGTCGTCGACCCTGGACACCGTCCAACTCCGACTGCGATCGCGCGACGTCGGCTGGCCGCGAAGGCCGAGGGTCGAAAGCGCGAGACTCGAGCTCAGGTGGTGGATGTGGCCGGCGATGGTCGTGTGGCCCGGTCCCCCCGCCTGCGAGGCTGCGGCGGCGCTCACGCCGCTGATCGTCCCAAGGACTCCGGTTCCCGGGGATGTGTCGGTGAAGTAGGTCCAGGGGCCGGGAGGCCCTGCGAAGGCCTCACGCAGCATCCTCGTCAGCAAACTCACCGTCACGGCGGGCGGTGTAGCGGTCATGGTCTCGGTCAGGCCTTGAGAGCGGAAACAAGGGGCAGCTTGCGGATCCGCTTCCCGGTGGCCGCGAAGATCGCGTTGGCCAGGGCCGGGGCCGTGACTGCCGTGCCCGGCTCGCCGATCCCGCCGGGCGGCTCGAGGTTCCGCACGAGGTGTACCTCGATCGGCGGCGTCTCATTCATCCGCAGCACGCGAACGTCATGGAAGTTCGACTGCTCCACCCGGCCGTTCTTGAGCGTCACCTCGCCCCACAAGGCGCCGCCGATGCCGAAGATGACCCCGCCCTCGATCTGCGCTTTCACGATGTCCGGGTTCACGACCGTGCCGCAGTCGACCGCGCAGACGATGCGATGCACGCGCACCTCGCCCGACTCGGACACGGAGAGCTCGGCGACCTGGACCACGTAGGTATCCCAGCCGCTGTACATCAGCGCGATGCCGCGCCCGCGCCCGGCTGGCAGCGTCTCGCCCCAGCCCGCCTGCTGCGCGGCCAACTCGAGCACCGTGCGGGCGCGCGGCGACTTTGCCAGCAGCGCGCGACGGTATTCGAACGGATCCGCCTTCGCGGCCAGGGCGAGCTCGTCGATGAAGCTCTCGATCACGAACGTATTGTGCGTGACGCCGACGCCGCGCCAGAACCCGGTGTTCACGACGGGCTCCTCGTGGCGCACGTACTCGACCTGGATCGCGGGAATATCGTACTGCAGATGCACCGCCCCGTCCAATGCATCGCCGTCGAGTCCGTTCCGGAAGGCCGGTGGCGCCCAGCGCGCCAGGATCGATGGGCCCACCAGGCGGTGCGTCCACGCGATCGGCTTGCCGTGCGCGTCCAGGCCTGCGGCCATCCGATCGTAGTAGTAGGGGCGGTAGACGTCGTGCTGCACGTCTTCCTCGCGGCTCCAGACCACCTTCACCGGCCCGTCGACCTGTTTCGCGATACGCACTGCTTGCGTGACATAGTCGACTTCGAGGCGCCGCCCGAAGCCGCCACCCAGGAGATGGTTGTGCACCACCACCTTCTCGAGCGGCAGGCCCGTGACTTGGGCGGCCGTCGCCTGCGCCCGGGCCAGCACCTGCGAGCCGGTCCACACCTCGCAGCCGTCCGGCCGGACGTGCACCGTGCAGTTGATCGGCTCCATCGTCGTGTGCGCAAGGAAAGGGGCCTGGTACACTGCGTCGAGCTTCACCGTCGCTCCGGCGATCGCCGCCGCGGCGTCGCCCTCCTTGCGAGCGACCACGCCCGGCTGCTGCGAGGCCGCGTCGAGCTCCCGGACGACATCGGCCGTGCTCACCTTGGCATTGGGCCCATCGTCCCAGCGGATGGCGAGCGCGGCGAGCCCTTGCTTCGCCGCCCACATGTGGTCGGCGACGACGGCGACCACATCGTCCAGCTTGACGATCTGGCGCACACCCGCGATCGCCATCGCCTTGGCCGCGTCGAGGCCGGCCACCGTGCCGCCGAGTACCGGACTCGCGGCGACGGTGGCGATCTTCATCCCGGGCAGCCGCACGTCGATGCCGAACTGCGCCCTGCCGTTCACCTTGTCGGGAGTGTCCAGGCGCTTCGCCGGCGTGCCGATCAGCTTGAAGTCTTCCGGCCGTTTGAGGACAACGTTATCCGGTATCGGGAGCGCCGCCGCCGCGGCGGCGAGCGCGCCGTAGCTGAGCCGGCGGTGGCTGGGGGTATGGATCACCGCGCCTCGCTCCGCGCGGCAGGACGCGGGGTCGACGTTCCACCGCTTGGCCGCCGCGGCCATGAGCATCGTCCGCGCGGTCGCACCCGCCCGCCGCATCGGCTCGTACAGGCCTTTCACGGAGGTCGAGCCCCCCGTCGCTTGGAAGTGGAATATCGGATTGGCGTAGAGCTTGTCGTCGGGCGGCGCATGCTCGAGGCGGACCTGGTCGAGCCCGACCTCGAGCTCTTCCGCGAGGAGCATGGGCATCGCCGTGTACATGCCCTGCCCCATCTCGACCTGCCCCATGATCATGGTCACGCGGCCATCGGTGCCGATGCGAATGAAGGCGTTGGGCGCGAAGACCGGAGATAGCGGCCGTGCGTCGATGCGCCACCCCAGCAGCAAGCCGCCGCCGGCGGCGGCGCCCGCGATCAGGAATTCCCGTCGGGACACGCGGTCCATGGTCAGCCTCCTGCCTTGACGGCGGACGGCGCCCGGGCGGCCTGCTTGATGGCCGCGCGGATACGCTGGTAGGTGCCGCAGCGGCAGATATTGCCGGACATCGCGGCGTCGATGTCGGCATCGCTGGGGTTCGCGTTCTTCGCCACGAGCGCCGCTGCCGACATGATCTGGCCCGACTGGCAGTAGCCGCACTGCACGACCTCGAGATCCAGCCACGCCTGCTGCACTCTCTTGCCGGCCGGCGTCGCGCCGATGGCCTCGATGGTGGTGATCCGCTTGCCGACGGCCACGCCCACGGGCGTCACGCACGACCGGGTCGGCTGCCCATCCAAGTGCACGGTACACGCCCCGCAGGCGGCGATGCCACAGCCGAACTTCGTGCCCGTCAACCCGAGGAGGTCGCGCAACACCCACAGCAGCGGCATGTCGGGCGGCGCGTCCACCGTGTGAGCCTTGCCGTTTATCGTCAGTGTGACCATGGCCATGCCTCCAGCAGTGGTTTTCACTGTGCTGCTTGAATGAGACCAATGATCGCTGCAGGCGAGCAAAAGTACCGGCGATCCGTCCCGCGGGCCCGTCCTCGTGGGCGATTTCAAGCAGCGAGGTGCGAACAGACTTCGCGGGCTGTTTCGACCTTCAGTGTCATTCCGGAAATGCCGCGCCGAACATGGGGAGGCCGCTCTTCGATTCGGCCTTCGTCGGCTCGTCTTGCACGACGTCCCAATGTTCTGCGAGACGTCCGTCCACGATACGGAGGATGTCGACGACGATCCGGGTCGGCCTCCCACCCCCACTGAAGCGCCCGTGCACCATGACGTAGTCGCCCTCGGCGACTGCGAGCGAGCTTTCGTACCGCCGCGTGAGACCACGTACCAACGAGAACAGCCCGTCCCGCCCGGGGGCGATCCCTGCGCTGTGCTGGATGTACGTGGGCGAGAAGTACATCGCAGCGGCCTCGAAGTCTCTCCGGTTGAAGAGTGCGTCGAATGCCTCGAGAACCAGCGCCTTGTTTCTCGTCTCCTGCTCTAGGTCTCGTGCCATCGCTCCCTCCGTCGAGGCGACCTCACTCTCCCTGGCGCCGCTCGTCCGTGAGGCTCGCGCCGGCGACGATCATCTCCAGGATCCGCTTCGTCGCAGCCAGCAGCGACACCGCTCGCCGTTGAGAGGCAGCGTCAGCGTCTTGAGGGACCAGCATCGCGTCAGTACTCCGCAAACGCGTCGTCGGGATAGCAATACAGCCACCGCTCCTCGCGCTCCGCGGAGGCGACGACGGGATGCCCGCTCGAGCGCGCGTGCTTCGAGGCGTGGCGGTTGGGCGAGCTGTCGCAGCACAGCGTAGCGCCACACTGTTGGCAGGTGCGCAGATGGACCCACTGCGCGCCCATCTTCATGCACTCGGCGCACTCCCGCTTTTCAGGGTGCCGCACCGTTGCGATCGCGCTGATGTGGGCGCAGGCTCCGTCGGCGCTCATTGTCCTCCCCCTTATTGGGCCAGCACTTGGTGAACGGCGGCGATCGCGATCGATCCCTCGCCCACGGCCGACGCTACGCGCTTCAAGCTCCCGGCGCGGACGTCGCCGATCGCGAACACCCCGGGGAGACTCGTCTCGAGGAGATGGGGAGCGCGAGCGAGCGGCCAGCGCGCGGTGGCCAGGTCCTCCGGCAACAGGTCCGGGCCCGTCTTGATGAACCCCTTGGCGTCGAGGGCGAGGCAGCCGCCCAGCCAGCGAGTGCTGGGCACCGCGCCTGTCATGGTGAAGACGTGCCGGATGCCGTGGGTCTCGAAGCGCCCGGTCTGGTTGTCGCGCCAGCCCACGCGCTCGAGGTGCCCATTGCCCTCGACGCTCACGATCTCCGTGTGCACGTGACGAACGATGGCCGGATGGTCCTCGATGCGACGGATCAGGTAGCGCGACATGGTGTCGGCCAGGCCCGCCGCGCGGATCACCATGTGCACGCGCCGGGCGGTCTCGGCCAGGAACACCGCGGCCTGGCCCGCCGAGTTGCCTCCGCCCACGACGATCACCTCTTCACCGGCGCACAGCTGCGCTTCCATGAAGGTCGCGGCGTAGTACACCCCCGCCCCTTCGAATCGCGGCAGGCCCTCGATCTGGAGCCGCCGGTACTCGGCCCCCGAGGCGATGATCACCGCGCGGGCCGGCAGCCGCTGCCCGTCGCCGATCTCGAGCGCGTAGGGCATCTTGTCGCAGGCGAGCCGTCGGGCCGCGGGCCCGACCATCAACTGCGTTCCGAACTTCAACGCCTGGTTGGTGGCGCGCGCCGCCAGCTCAATGCCTTTGATCCCCGTCGGAAAGCCGAGGTAGTTCTCGATCCGGGAGCTTGCGCCGGCCTGGCCCCCAGGGGCAGTCGACTCCACGACCAGGACATCCAATCCTTCCGACGCCCCATACACCGCCGCCGCCAACCCCGCGGGTCCCGCCCCGACGATGACGAGATCGCGGACCTGGGTCTGATCGATCGCGGCGTTGAACCCCAGGGCGTCGGCGATCTCCTGATTGCTCGGGTTCTTGAGCACGACCTTGCTGCACGTGATGACCACGGGGATTTCCGCGGGGGTGACATGGATGCGATCGAGAAACTCTTGGGCGCTGGGATCGCGGTCCAGGTCGAGCATGGTGTGGGGATGCCCGTTCCGTACGAGGAACTCCCGGACGCGGAGCGTCCCCTTGCAATGCGTCGAGCCGACGACCACGACGTCGCTGACGTTGCGGTTGATCAATTCCACGCGCCGCAGGATGAACGCGCGCATGAAGATCGGGCTCAGCTCGCCGTCGGTCTGGATCAGTGCCAGCAGGTCGTCGCGTCCGAGTTCGATGACCTCGCCGTCGGCGCCCGCCCGGATCTGGGCGAGCCCGCGCCGGCCTGACAGCATCGTCGCTTCGCCGGTGAACATCCCCGGGGTGAACGAGACCACGAGCTCCTCGGCGGCCGACGGGCGGACGACGTCGATCCGCCCCGACACGATGACGAAGATGCGCGACGCGCTCTCTCCCGGCTGCACCAGCACCTCGCCCTGCGCGACGTGGCGCCGGCGCCCGTGCGGGGCGATGCGATCCAGCTGCGCCGGTGTCAGCGTCGGATAGAGGCGCTCCGGACGCGTGCCGGAGGATGGGGGAGCCGGCGGAGCGACGAGGGTCATGGGGTCACCCGCCCTGCTGGTGCGCTTCCACGAACCAGAGCCACTTGTCCACGCCCCGGGAGATCTCGGTGAGGATATCGGCGCTGTCCGCGTCCTCGAGCTCGTTCATCTCTTCGATGCCGACCCGAGCCGTGCGGCCGAATGCGGCGAGCGCGTCCGACAGCGCGGCCACGTGCTCCGCACCCGTTGCAAGCGCGAGCGGATAATCGAGGAGGGTGGACCGGTCCGCGACGACCCCCACGGTACCCTCGGCAATGCCACCGAGCTGCACGATCCGCTCGGCGATCAGATCGACGTACGCCTCCACGTCTTCGTTGATCTCGTCGAACAACTTGTGCAGCGCGATGAACGTGGGTCCCTTCACGTTCCAATGGGCCTGCTTGCACTGCGTCTGCAGGTCGATGCAGTCGGCGAGCCGCTGGTTGAGCAGGGCGACCGCCTCGCCGCGGGCGGCCTCCGGCAGATCGTTCTTCGTCGGATACGCCGCAGTCGCGGCGCGCGAGCGGTTCTCCGGAGCGCTTTGGCGCGAGCCGGCGTCATCGCGGCGGGGTGTGGTGGTGCGAGTCATCGGTCTCTCCTGATCAGAGTCGGGCCGGTTTCGGTGACCCAGAGATTAGACGAAATGGCGCGCAAGCGCCACCGAGGGTCGGCGATGTCGGCTACAAGCGCCATCTCCCCTCAAGGATCTTCGGGCTATCGGGGTTCCCAGATCGGGATCGGCTTGTGGACACCGGAAGAGGAGCCACGATTGTGAGCAAGATCCAACTAGGCCCCTATGTCAACTTTTAGGGGTGCGCGCTTCGAGGGACCAGACACGGGAAGGCACAAGCCCCGCAGCGCAGGGGCGCTGCGGGGCTCGGTGAAGGGACTCGGGGCTCGGGGCTATGCGCTCTTGGCCGGTTTCTCCTGCCGCAGCTGCGCGACGGCGGCCCGCACCGTGTCGGTGATCTCCCGCTCTTCCCGCAGCGTGGCGATGAGCGCCTCCGCCTGCTTCGTGTGGAATTCGAGCGACCCGGCCTGCGCGATGACCTGATCCATCAGAGCCTTCTGACCGTGCAGCATTTCGAAGCCCGCGTGGATATCCGCGAGCAGCGCTTCGACGCGACCCAGCCGCTCCTCGGCCTGCTCGACCTGGCGCTTCCGGTGGTCCAGCCCGTTGGCGGCGTCGTGTACGTGGCTCACCAGGCCCAGCACGTTCTCGAGCATGGCGCGCGTCTGCGTGACGTCCTCCTTCGCGGCAGAGATTGACCGCACGTCGTCCGTGGTCCGCTCGGCCACCTCGAACAGCCGGTGCATGTCGGCCTGGAGGGCGTCGAGAGTGGCCTGGCGCTGCGTCACCTGCTCGAGCGCCCGGTTGAGGTGCGACTCGACCGCTTCCCACTTGGCGAGCCGCTCCTCAAACTGGGCCATCCGCTTCTGCGCGAAGCGCAGGCCGCCCGCGCGGCTATCGAGCTCGTCGAGGGTCGCCGTGAGCTCGGTGAGCCGGGCGCCGGCAGTCGCGAGCGCCCCCGTGAGCTGCCCGGTCCGCTCTTCCAGCTGCTGCACGCCCGCGGCCGCCTGCTCCCGCAGCTGGGACGCCGCCCCTAGGTGCTCGCTGGCCTTGTCGAGCGCGCCCTGCCGCATCTCGAGCTCCTGGCCCAGCGCGCGCGTACGCTCGGCGAGCCCTTCCAGGTTCTGAGCGCGCGCCTCGAGCGACGCGACCACGGTGTCCACATCGGCCGCGCGGCGCTCCGCCCGCTCGACGGTGGCAACCGCGGTGGGCACGAGCTTCTCGATTCGCGCGGCCTCGTCGGCGTGAGCCGCCAGTGTTTGGAAGCGCTCGTCGGCGCCATCCATCCGCGCGAGCAGCCCGCGGCCCCGCTCCTCCAGCTGTCCGCCCAGGGACGCGAGCTCGGAGAGCCGCTTGTTCAGTTCCTCGACGAGCTGGCGGCGCGCTTCGATCTGCGCCAAAGACTGGGACAGCCGGTCGGCTTCGGCCCGCACTAGCTCGACCGTCGGCTTCATTTCCTCGACCGCCGCGAGCTCGCCGCGGAGCGCGCTCACCGACTCGGTCGCGCTCGTGAGCCACGCCTTCGTGCCGGCCTGGCCCTCCCGCATCCGGGCGATCTCGCTTTCGGCGACCTGCACCTGCTCGAGCGCGCCCTTCACGGCCTCGTGCGTGCCCTTGAGGCTCGCGACGTCCTGCAGCGCCGCTTCCATTGCGGGTTTTGCCTTCTCGAGCCGCGCCACCTGCTGGGTCATGTCTTCGACCGTCTCACCCAGCCGGCCGGCGTTCGCCTCCACGGCGCGCACCCGCTCGGCCTGCGTCTCGAGCTGGGCCATGCTCTCCGTGATGCCGCCGAGCTGCGTCGTGAGGCCGTCGGCCTTCGAGCGCACGTCAGTGATGGCGCGGCTCGACTCGTCGAGCGACCGGAAGCGCGTCTCCATATCCGTGAGCCCGCCGCGCAGATCGAGGATCCGCTGGCTGACGGCGTCGAGCCCCTGATTCTCCAGCTCGAACCGCTTCACCGTTCGCTGCACTTCGTCGCGGAGCGTGGCCAGGCGGCCCCGCAGCTCCTCGTCGGCCCGCTTCGCTTCGTCGTGCCGCCCGCGGATCTCCTCCGTGCGCTCGAGCAGGTCACCGTGGAGCGACTTGAGGTCGTTGACCTTGGCTTCGAGCTCGCCCAGGCCCTTCGCGCTCTCCTCGTGCTTGCGGATCTTGCCGTCGATCTCCCGCACCAGGTCGTGGAGATGGGTCACCTGACCGGTGACGCGCTCGACGACCTCGCGCTGCTGCTCGAGCGCCGAGACTTTCTGGGTGGCGGCGTCGGCGAGCGCCTTGAGCGTGCCGAGTTGGCGCTTGGTCTGGACCGCATCGGTGGCCGCCTGCTTCAGCTCCTGGAGCGTCTGCCCGAGCGCGGTCACGCGGGATTCGGTCGTCGCGACGCCGCCCTGGACCTGCTGCTGCCGTTCCTCGAACGCGTTGAGGCGCGTGGCGACCGCTTCGCCCGTGCGGCGCAGCTCCTCCTGGCGCTCGCGCACCCGGTCGAACCCCTGGGTGATCTCGCGCACTTCGGCCCCGAGCTTGTCCGCGTCCATGCGGAGCGCCTTGAACCCGCCGCCCAGCTCGAGGAAGCCGGTGAGGTCGTTCTTCAGGGCGAGCGCCTGCTCGAAGGTGCCGCGCAGCTCCTCGATCTCGCCCCGTAGCCGCTTCGCGTCCTCCGTGGTGTTGGTGAGCTGCGTCTCGGTGCGCCGCTGCACCCTCGAGACCGCTTCGGTCTGCTCGTCCAGCGTCGCGAGCACGGGCACGAGCCGTTCCAGCGCCTTCACCCGCGCCTGCAGCTCGCTCACGGTCTTCTGCGCGTCGCTGATCGGCTGCGTAAGCTGAGTGAGGTTCTGACTGGACTCCCGCGCCGCGTTCGTCAACGCTTCGAACGCCACGCGCTCGCGCTGCATCTGGGCGAGAATGGAGCGGAGCTCGGCGGGCAGCTGCTCCGTGGTGACGTCGCGACCGAAGAGCTTCCAGGCGGCCATAAACGCGGCCCTCACGAAAAGGTGGGGCTTCCGCACACGAGCTGCGGGAGCGTGGCGTTGGCGCCGACGCTGGTTGAGGAGATCTCGGGCGGGTGGGCGCACTGTCCCGTCCAGCGAACGGCGTCAGTGCGCCTCCACTATGCAGCGAGCGGTGAGCCCGTGCAAGCCGAAACATTCAGACCATCGGGTGAGACGAAGCCAGGTCCCACACCGGAACTCGATGTGAGGCTTGCTCTTCACCCAGTCGGGGACGGCGACCGAAGGAAGTACTTCAGTGCGGGATTTGACGCCTCCGGCCCAACCTCGACCTACCCGTCCCTACGCGTAATCCCTTCCAGGAGGAGGTTCCTAGCCGCTTCGATGGCCTCGTGCGTCCCGGCGAGGGCCAGGACGTCGCCCCTGCCGAGCAGCTCCTCGGCGCTCGGGATGATCACCCCACGTTCGCCGCGCGTGATCGCCAGCACCGTGGCTCCCGTGTGTCCGCGCAGGTTCAGCTCGGCCAGTGTCTTCCCAATGGCCGGGCTGCCGGAATCGAGGGCGACGGCGACCAGCGCCCCAAGGCCCGGCAGCAGCTGGTGGACCTGTTCCAGGGTCTCAGGCTGCGCCTGAGTCCCCCGCCCGCGGGACTGAGCGGCGAGCGCTTCCACGATCGCCTGAGCGCCGGCCCGGACATGGCCCTGAAGGTCGGTCGCGCTCCGCCAAAACGTGAACCCGAGCACTGCGAGCGACACTGCCAACACCCCCACACCCGGAACGGTGGGCAGAAAGGGCTGGGTGAGGGCCAGCAGCGGCGCGCCGACGAGCATGACGCTGGCCAACTGCAGCGTCACCACGAGCGCTCGCCGCGGCGCGGCCGCGAAGTCGACTCGCGTGCCCTTGTGCACAGGGAGTGCGACTCTCGCGACGGTGACGCCAAGCCGGCGGCCTACACGGATCACCCCGACGCAAAACGGCGCCGCGAGCGCGATCGCCGCGGCGATGACCAGGGACCGCGCCACCGCGGGCGGAATTCCTGCCTTATCCCGAGCAAAGGCGACCACGGTCTCCATGGCGGCGGACGTCCCGACGATGATGCCTGCCAGCGCCGCCCCGTCGAGCACCAGCAATCGCAGTAGCCGCCGGATGCTGCCCACGGCGGTGTTCGCGCGCGGGGCAGACCGCAGCTCCTCGACCCAGCTGCCGTACAGGGCCGCGAAGGTTTGCAGGGGCCTCGGCAGTTTCCGATCCACGTACGCCGCCACCCGCTCCGACGCGCGAATCCACCAGGGTGTGAAGAGGGTCGTGAGGGCCGAGACGGCGACCGCCACCGGGTAGAGGAACTCGCGCGTCGCCTGCAAGGAGAGCCCGAGAGCGGCGATAATGAAGGAGAACTCGCCGATCTGGGCAAGGCTCATCCCCGCCTGGACGGATGTCCGCATCCCGGCGCCGGTCAGGAAGGCGCCCAGCGAAACGCCCAAGACTTTGCCCAGGACGACGACCGCTGTCAGTACCGCGACCGCCGGCCAGTGCCGCGCGACGAGCGCCGGGTCGATCTGCATGCCCACCGAAACGAAGAAGACCGCCGCGAACACGTCCCGTACCGGCTCCACGAGGCGCACGACTTGCTGCTCTTCGCCCGACTCCGCGACGAGCGACCCGGCGATGAACGCACCGAGGGCGACCGAGTACCCGAAGGCCTGGGCGAGTAGCGCGACGCCAAAGCACAGGCCGATGCTCGCCACGAGCGTCGTCTCGCGCCGCTTGAGCCTGTTGACCGCGCGCACCGCCCGGGGGACGAGCACCATCCCCACCGCAACGAGCCCAACCAGGAATGCCGCGAGTCGGCCGATCGTCGCGGCGAGCGGGCCGGCAGACAGGCCGCTGCCCGAGGCGATCGCCGTCAGGATGGCCATCAGGAGGATGGCGATCAGGTCTTCGACAACGAGGATGCCGACTACGATCTCGCGCAGTCTTCCCGTGACTCCCTGCTCGTCGAAGGCCTTGGCGATGATGGTCGTGCTCGAGATCGCGATGACGGCGCCGGTGAAGAGGCTCTCCAGCGTGGTCCACCCAAAGAGCTGTCCCACCACGTATCCCAGCCACACCATGATGCTGGATTGCAGGACTGCGGTGAGGCCGGCCGTGGGGCCGACCTGCGCCAGCTTGCGGATGCTGAACTCGAGCCCGAGCGAGAACATCAGCAGAATGACCCCGAGCTCGGAGAGCGTCCGGACGACGGCGCTGTCGGCGACGAGCGGGATCGGCACATGCGGGCCGACGATCAGGCCGGCGATGATGTACCCCAACACAACGGGCTGGCGCAGCCGCTGGAACACGACCGTCGTGACCGCGGCGACGCCGAGGACGATCGTGAGAGCCTTGAGAAACGCGTGGGCGTCCTGCATCGTGAGCGCCGGGGTGGACGGGATTGTCGGGTTCGACAGAATCTACCGGGTCGGAGAAAAAGGTCCCACCGCGGACTCCGTTCGGTCGCGGCCCGTCAGGGGTGGGCGTCCTGTCTTTGGACCTCCTTGTTGAAGCTGACGCCGCCGGCTACGGCGAGCCGGATCCCCTCGTGCGTTCCGCCGGGTGGCGTGCCGAGTAGTTCGGACGCGGAGTCCCACGGTTCGTCGCTGGCTGCGAGCAGCCCGACCGAGCGCGGGACCACGGTACGCTGAGGGTGCGGAAAGACCCGGGCAATTAGGTCGGCGGCAGACTCCCCCTTCAGACGTTGCGGGACGGCGGGATGGTGAACGCCGACCGCCAGCAGTCGAGCGAGCGGCCCCAGAAGGCCGGTGGTAACAGCGTCCTCCAGCGCCGGCGCGCCCCCCTCAAGTTGGTCGCCTGCGATGTGAGCCGCCGCCTCATCGAACAGCCTCACCTCCAGCGCTTCGCCAAGTGAGTCATACAAGGCGGTGGGAACAGGCCGGGCCAACGATTTCATGGCCTCGTAGCCTCGGGTGGCCCAGTAGAATTGGCGCTGCAGCCTTTCGCACCATCCGGCCTCCGGCAGGACGTGGGAACGATCCCCAGTGGTGATCAGCGCTTCCTCCACCAGTGGCCAGGCCAACTCCAGCTGGCCTTTGCAAAGGTGGATCTCCGCCCTAGTCACGAGCGCGGTAACCTGGTGCCGCCATAATCCTGAGCGTTGCGCTGCAGCTTCACACAGTTCCACCGCCTTCTCCGCTTCCGGCACGCTGGCCAAGACGAGGGCAAATCGTGCGATGCTGGAGTACGCTTCCACCGATGCGCGTGGCGAAGACAGCGCTTCCAGCGGAGCCAGAATCGCGCGGAAGCACCTGACCGACGAATCGAAGAAGGCGAGGTCGTGGTATTGGTTCGCGAGACACATGCCGCTGTGGGCGATCGCCGCTGGATGCCCGCAACGTTCGGCAACTGCCACTGCTTCGCTCAGAGTACTGGTCGCGTCCCCGAACCTTCCCAGGCCTTTGTAGCATATGCCCAGGGTGTTCAAGACCCGGCGCAACTCCACCAGCAGTGCCAGCGATTCCAGGACCGGGGCGGCCTCGGTGAGTCGTTCCACGCCCTGGACGAGGTCGCCTCGCGAGAGTGCGCCTTGCCCGAGCGTGAGCCTGGCCAGGGCGACGGACTCGGGGGTTGCACCTGACGCGACCATTCTGGCGGCGAGTGACTCTGCTTCCGCCCGCGTTGCCGGGTCTCCTGCGTCCAAACTGACTTCCAATCGTATGTGGTTGGCTCGGGCAAGGAACCATACCGCGTTGGCCCGTTCCGCCAGCGCAATCGCCTCCTTCGCCGCCGCGATGATGGCCTCGTCGCCGCCCAGACGAGCGCGCTGCAGTGCCTCGGCACGGAGCAAGGCCGCCAGGGCCAGATCGGTCGAGGATGCTGCATCGGGCTGCCAGTCTGCGAGGGCCTCGAGCCCTCGCTGGTACTGACCGGCCGCGACCAGGGAGTGCGCCAGGAGCAAGCGGAGTCTGGAACCTGGAGCGACGGCGTAAGCCCGGAGTAGCCGCGTCAGGACCCGCTCGGCTTCCTGCGGAGCGCCTCGAGCGATAGCGACCTCGGCTGCCTGCAGCGCGGTCTCCATGGCTTGATGTCGCATGTCCGCGCCGATGAAGTGATGAACCAGTTCGAGCATCGGCTGGAGGTGATTCCGGTCCTGGGAGCCTGCCAGCCGCTGGGCCAGCTGGGCGTGATGGTAGTGACGCCGGTCCTCCCCCATCGCGTAGTACACATACGCCCGGTGCAGCTCGTTCTTGAACGACAGCCGCCCTTCCTCCACGCGACCGACTCCGCGATCCAGCATCTCGAGCGCCGCCCGCTCGACCACTCCGTCTTGGAGCCCCAGCAAACTCGCCAGCTCACTCGGGACCATCGCCTTGCCCGCCACCGACAGTAGCTGCAACACGTGCTGCGCGTCGGTCGAAAGGCCGCCGTATTGCCGTGCAAAGGCCGCGCGCAAGTCCTCCGGAGGCGTCCAGGAGATCGGCCCGCTGTCCTCCGAGCTCTCCGCCGCGGCCAGCGACTGCGCCCGGTGCGTCCGCCAATCCGCGAGCAGCATTTCGAGGTGATACGGATTCCCCTGCGCCAGTCGCACGATCGTTTCTGCGATCTGTGAGCTCACGTCCTCGGAATCAACGGAGTGGTCGCGGATCAGGTTCAGGGCCTGGGATCGGTCGAGCGGTTGCAGGTGAATGGTTTCCTTCCAGACCAATCCGCCGTGCCCGGTCTCCTCGGGCCGCAACTCCGCGTCGCCCGCCCGCGCTCCGGCCACGATGAGTGTGGGCACCCGCTCCAGCCGCCGCGTGATCAGGAACAACACCTCGCGGCTCGCCGGATCGAGAAACTGCAGATCGTCGAACGCGAGCAGCACGGGGCCGTTGTCCGCGACGGCTTCCATCATCCGGGTCACGGCCTCAGCCACGCGCAAGCGAATCGAGTCGGTGGGCGCGTCGGGAGCCGGGGGGATGCCGGGATAGATCGTCCTCAGGCCGGGACACACTCGGCTCGCCTCAGCCAGCCAGACGGGGTCCGTCCCGCCGGCCGCCGGATCACGCCCCAACGCGGTGATGAGCTCCGAGACGGTGGCATAAGGAATGCCCTGGCCGATTTCCTGACACGGGACCATGAATACGGGCCGCGCGCGCGCCCCCAGGGAGGTTGCGAATCGACGGATCAGCGAGCTCTTCCCGATCCCCGGCGCGCCGCTGATCAAGCAAGTCTGGTACCCGGCGCCACCCAGGCGACTCCAGATCGCTTCCAGCTGTCCCAGCTCCACTTCCCGGGCGACGAACGGGTGCGGCCGGGTGAGCCGCTCCGGGAGCGGAGATGCCTGAGCCAGAAACGCCGGTCGCTCACCGCGCTCCAACCGTCGGAGCAGCCGAGCGATCTCGGGGTTGGGATTGGTTCCGAGCTCGGCCTGGGTTCGCCGGAGTTGATCCTTGAGCAGCCGGACCGCGGCGACGGTATCCCCGTCGAGCAAGGAGCGCTCGGCGAGCGCGTATACCGCGTCGGGACAGAGCGGGTCAACCTCGTATAGCGCGGCCGCCACGAGATGCGTGTCCGACAGATTGCCTTTGGCGCGCGTCGCCTGGAGCGCCGCCCGGAGGGCGTCTCGCGCCTGGGCCTTGAGCCGCACCCGCGCGCCGTCCACCCAGTGGGCGAATTCCGCGCCGGCGCACTGGTCGAGTCCCTGCAACGGCTCTGCCACACGGATCGCCGTTACCTGACCCTGGCGCAGGGCGGAGAGGTCCGACGGCAACTCCGCGAGCAGCTGAACGTCCTGTTCCCGGCCCGTTAGCGCGTCTGGGCCCAGGAGAGACCGAATGGCTAGCAGGGCCTGCGACAGCGAATGCCGGCCTTTCTCGGGTGGGACGTCGGGCCACAGCAGATCGACCAGCTGATCGCGCGGGATCGAGCGCGCTCGTCCCTCGAAATGCAGGTAGAGCAGAACGGCCAGATGCTTCTTGGTCCGGAAGCGGACGGGCGAGCGGCCGCCGCGAGCGAGCTGGGGGGATCCGAAGACCTTGAGCTGAAACTGAGCGACCATTGCACTCCCAGCCACGCCTCTAAGTGTCTCCGGAACAGCGCGTTGAGACCTTGTTGAGGTCGGGCGGCCACGTTGTCCTCGTCCAAGGTACCGCAGGGTGTGTGGTGTCGTTAGAGGTGCCGCATTCGGCCGGCGCACTCAGGAAGGGGGTGAGACTCGATGACGCTGATCACGCTGCTGTTCGTGGCTTTCTCGAATTACGCAGTGGCTTGGTGACGAGGCCGGGGTCTCCCGAGACCCCTCTCGATTTCCCGGAGAAGTCGGGGGGGTCTCGGCGACCCGCGGCGAAAGGCTCGATACAGCTACAGACGCAGGGTCTCGATGAGCGCCGCGAGTGCCGCTGATAGCTGCCGTTGCCGGGGATAGTAGAGGAAGAAGCCCGGGAACGGCGGACACCAATCTTCGAGCACGCGCACGAGTTCCCCACTCGCGAGGTGCGGCGCGGCGCGGTCCTCCGACATGAACGCCAGACCCACGCCATCGATCGCTGCACGGACCATGATCTCCACGTCATCGACGATCAGCGGTCCGTTCACCGCGACGGTGAGGGACTGCTTGCCCTTGTCGAACTCCCAGCGGTATACGCCGGCGGATCCGTGTCGAAAGTTGATGCAGCGGTGGCTTGGCAGGTCACGCGGCGACGCCGGCTTGGGGTGCGACTCGAAATAGCGGGGCGACGCCACGATGGCCGGCCGGTGGTCCCGGGATACGCGGAACGTGATCATGTCCCGTTCGATGAATTCCCCGAAATGAATGCCGGCGTCGAAGCCCGCGGCGACGAGGTCGACGCGGCTCTCATCGGTGGTCACGTCGAGCACGACGTCCGGGTACTCGCGCGCGAATTGTCCCAGTTTCGGTGCGAGCACCGTCGTCGCGGCAATGGGCGACACGACTAGACGCACGCGTCCCGCCGGCCGGTCACGCAGCCCGGTAATCAGGTCCACAGCTCCGCGAATGTCGCCGAGCGCCGGGCGCAGACGCGCGATGAGCTGCTCTCCGGCATGTGTCGGGGCCACACTGCGCGTCGTGCGCGCGAGCAGGTGTACGCCGAACCGCTCTTCCAGCCCCCGCATCGCGTGGCTGAGCGCGGAGGTCGACACACCCAGACGTTTCGCCGCTCGCGTAAAGCTCCGTTCCTCCGCCACAGCAAGGAACGCAGATAGGACGCTGAGCTCGTCGCGCACCATTTGTGAATAATACTCACAAACCCTTCTCGATTTTACGGGCTACTCAGGGGGGCACTGTCCCGCTACGATTGGCCTCGAAGGACGAGCGGGAACACGGATCTAGGAGGTACCATGCCTCACAAGGCTGCCAAGAAGGTTTGGTTCATTACCGGTGCCGGCCGTGGCATGGGCGTCGATTTCGCCAAGGCCGCGCTGGCCGCCGGCCACGCGGTCGTGGCCACCGGCCGGGACACCGACGCCGTGGCCAAGGCCGTGGGAAAGTCGGACGACCTGCTGGTCGTCAAGCTGGACGTCACCAACCGCGACGACGCCGCGGCGGCGGCTGGGGCCGCCGTCGACCGGTTCGGCCGCATCGACGTGCTGGTCAACAATGCCGGCAACTTCTTTGCCGGCTACTTCGAGGAGCTGACGCCGGAGCAGATAGACCGGCAGTTGGGGACGCTCCTCCTCGGCCCGATGAATGTCACCCGCGCTATCCTGCCGATCATGCGCAAGCAGCGCTCCGGTCACATTATCTCGATCTCGTCGACCGCCGGCCTCGTCGGGTTTGCCTTCTGTTCGGCATACGCCGCGGCGAAGTTCGGCCTCGAGGGCTGGATGGAGTCGCTGCAGCAAGAGGTTGCGCCGTTCGGCATCACCACCACGATCGTCAACCCCGGGTTCTTCCGCACCGAGCTCCTGGAGGCGGCGTCCGTGACCTACGCCGAGCCGTCCATCGAGGACTACGCCGACCGCACAGCGGAGCAGCTGAAGTGGTGGCAGGCACAGCGCGGCCAGCAAGGCGGAGACCCCGCGAAGCTCGCGCGGGCGCTGGTCGCGGTCGCGAGCGAGGAGCCGCCGCCGCGCCGCTTCATCGGCGGCGCCGATGCCATCGGCCTCGCCGAACAGAAGATCGCTGACCTCCAGGCGCAGATCGCGGCCTACCGCGACCTCTCCACCTCTCTCGCTGTCGAGATGGCCTCGCTGAAGGAGCCCGCATGAGGCCACCGCTTCCTCTCGAGCCGGCGGTCACCCGGCCGAATTAACGCAAGGTTCGCAGACGATGATCATCACGCGAAGTGGCTCGCAACCCTCCAGCCAGGGGCCAGCCGAATACTTCACTGGCTCGGTACGCGTCGACCCCCTATTCCAAGCAAAAGACCCGTCACGCGGGTCCGGCGCCCGCGTGACCTTCGAGCCCGGCGCTCGAACGGCGTGGCACACCCACCCGCTGGGCCAGATCCTGATCGTCACGGCCGGATCGGGATGGGTTCAGCAATGGGGCGGGGAAGTCGAAGACATCCGGCCAGGCGATGTTGTCCGGATCCCGCCGGGCCAGAAGCACTGGCATGGAGCCACGGCGACCACGGGCATGACGCACATCGCCATTCAGGAGCAGCTCGACGGGAAGGTCGTGGAGTGGATGGAACAGGTCAGCGACGAACAATATCGGGGGCGCTGAAAATGCCTCACGTCATCGTGAAGCTGTGGCCAGGAAAATCCGAACAGCAGAAGAGGCGACTCGCCGAGGCAATCACGCAAGACGTCATGAAGGTCTTGAATTACGGAGACGAGTCCGTCTCGGTCGCATTCGAAGAAGTCTCGGCCGCGGACTGGGCTGAGAAGGTCTATAAACCCGACATCGTTGAGACCTCGGCGAAGCTGTATAAGAAGCCGGGGTACACGATGTGAATACGAAGAGGTAGATCGCGATGCGAGCAACCGTCCTGTACGGCGCCGGCGACGTCCGCGTCGAGAACGTCCCCGACGCCCGCCTGATCGAACCGACCGACGCGCTGGTCACCGTCAGCCGCGCCTGCATCTGCGGCAGCGATCTCTGGCCGTACCAGCTGATGAAGCCGGGCGAGCCCCCCCGCCGCATGGGCCACGAGGCGATCGGCGTCGTCGAGGCCGTCGGCTCAGGCGTCCGCACCCTCAAGGTCGGCGACGTCGTCGTGATGCCGTTCGCCTACTCCGACGGCACCTGTGTCTTCTGCCACGAGGGGCTGCACACGTCGTGCATCGGCGGAGGGTTCTTCGGCACGGTTGAGATCCCGGGAGCCCAGGCCGAAGCGGTGCGCGTCCCGCTGGCAGACGGAACGCTCGTCGTTCTGCCGGTCGGCGCGGACGACGCGCTGATGCCGTCGCTGCTCACGCTGTCAGACGTGATGGGAACGGGCCATCATGCGGCCCGCGCCGCGAAGGTCGGCCGCGGCAAGACGGTGGCCGTCATCGGTGATGGCGCCGTCGGCCTCTGCGCCGTCATCGCCACCCGGCGCCTCGGCGCCGAGCGGATCATCTTCCTGGGCCGCCATCCCGATCGGATCGCCCTGGCGCAAACGTTCGGCGCCACGGACATCGTGAGCGAGCGCGGCGAAGAGGCGGTCGCGCGCGTGCGCGCGCTGAACGGCGGCTTCGGCGTCCACTCCGTCCTCGAGTGCGTTGGCACCGACCAGGCCATGCGCACCGCGATCGGGATCGTCCGTCCGGGTGGGGCCGTGGGCCGCGTCGGGGTCCCCCACTACGAGGCGATTCCCGCCTCGGAGCCGGCGTTCTACAATAACGTCACCATCAGCGGCGGCCCCGCCCCGGTCCGCGGCTACATCGCGGAGCTGCTCCCGGACGTCCTGGAGGGCAGGATCGAACCCGGCCGCGTGTTCGACCGGGTCATGGGCTTGGGCGAGGTTCCCGACGGCTACCGGGCGATGAACGAGCGCAAGGCGATTAAAGTCATGGTGAAGCCCTGAAGGAGCGACCAATGCAAAAGCGCAAACTCGGAAAGAGCAACCTGGAAGTCTCGGCGTTCGGGCTCGGCTGCATGGGGATGAGCCAGAGCTACGGTCTCCCACCGGACAAGCAGGCGATGATCTCGCTCATCCGCACGGCCGTCGAACGCGGCGTCACGTTCTTCGATACCGCCGAGATTTACGGTCCGTACACCAACGAAGAGCTCGTTGGCGAGGCGTTGGCGCCATTGCGCGCTCAGGTGGTGATCGCCACCAAATTCGGGATCAAGATCGAGAACGGACAACAGGTGCAGGACAGCCGCCCCGAGCGCATCAAGCAGAGCGTCGAGGGTTCGCTGAAACGGCTCAGGACCGATGTTATCGACCTCTACTATCAACATCGCGTTGACCCGAACGTGCCGATCGAAGATGTGGCGGGAACGGTCAAGGAATTGATTGCGCAGGGCAAGGTGAAGCACTTCGGGATGTCTGAAGCAGGCGTGCGCACGATCCGCCGCGCGCACGCCGTCCAGCCGGTCACCGCGGTCCAGAGCGAATACTCACTGTGGTGGAGACGCCCTGAAGAAGAGCTGCTGCCAACCCTGGAAGAGCTCGGCATCGGGTTCGTGCCCTTCAGTCCCCTCGGCAAGGGCTTCCTCACGGGCACGATCGACGAGAAGACGACGTTCGTGAGCTCGGATTTCCGCAACATCGTTCCGCGCTTCACGCCCGAGGCGCGTAAGGCGAATCAGACCATCGTGGATGTCCTGCGGAACATTGCGGAAAAGAAACAGGCGACACCGGCACAGATCGCCCTCGCCTGGCTCCTCGCCCGCAAGCCGTGGATCGTGCCAATCCCGGGCACGACCAAACTGGCCCGCCTGGAAGAAAACATCGGCGCCGCCGCAATCCGCTTGACCGCCGACGATCTGCGTGAGATCGAGAGTGCCGCCTCACACATCACGATCCAGGGGGCGCGGTACCCCGAGCAGCTGGAGAAAAGGACGGGTCTATGAGCGCTCTCGGGGCCCTATCGTTAGGCGGGAGCGGCAGCCGGCTCCGGCGGCTGGGCGCCCTTGATCACGAGCCACAGCATGATCGCCAACTCCCCGAACAGAGCGGGCTGGGAAAGCATGAAGACCTTGTTCTGGTATGCCGGGAAGAATATCCCCGTGAGGCTCAACAGCACGTAGGCCGCGCCATTGATGAACAGCCACACGCCGATGAACCGCGGCACGAAGCCCGACCGGTATGCCAGGGCACCCATCGGGAAGAGCCACAGCCCCCACAGGATCTCCGCGGCCGTGATCTGATGGTGATGCAGCTGGAGGAATAGCATCACCAGGGCGTTGCGCTGGGGCTGGTCGAACACGGACAGGAAGTCGGCGCCCTGCGCGACCATGAGCGCGCCGGCGTCGGTCACCACGTTCACGAAATTGATCAACGCCGGCATCACGCCGCCGGTGATCACGAGGAGCACCGCGAGCTGCTGATCCACGCCCTTGAACAGGCGGTAGAACGCCAGCACCAGGAAGATCAGCACCACGGCGCCGAGCAGGTCGCTCGCCATGCCGAAGCGGAAGAGCCACGGGTGCGCGGCGATGTTCGCGGCGGTCGCGGCCGCGTCCCCGTGCACGAACAACTTGTTGGGGATGTAAATGAGACGCAGCGGGCCGGCCAGCACGAGGAGCAGGTACCAGAGTCCGGCCACTCGGCCGGGATTGCGGACCGCGTTCATGTCGCCTCCGTCGGTAACGGGCTTCTCCGGGCTCCCGGACGATACGCCGAATGTGGCAGGGAAAGTTTCGGCGGCCGCTGCTATCGATTGCGGCTGTTGCTATCGATTTCGGAGAGCCGCGTTCATCCTATCTTGGGTAGCCTAAGACAGATCGGAGCTCGAAGCCATGCGCATCGGCATTCTCGGTTCTGGATTGATGGGCGGCAAGCTCGGAACGATCTGGGCGCGAGCCGGCCATGAGGTGGTATTCAGCTACGCCCGCAGCGAGCAGAAGCTAAAGAAGCTTGCACGGGACGCCAAAGGGAAAGCGCGGGCGGGCACACCGCGGGAGGCCGCGCAGGAGGCGGACGCGGTCTTGCTCGCCGTGCACTGGTCCAGAGTCGACGACGTGTTAAAGCAAGCGGGCGATGTGTCGGGGAAGGTCGTCGTGAGCTGCTCGCTGCCGATGAATGCCGACGACACGGGCCTCGTGATCGCCCATACCTCCTCGGGCGCGGAGGCGCTGGCAAAGCGGGTTCCAGAGGCTCGGGTCGTCTCCGCGTTCGGTACGGTGCCGAGCGAAGTGCTGTTTGATGTGTTCGAGGCTCGGCGCAAGGCCACGAGGCCGAGCCTCGTCTACTGCGGGGACGAGGCGCGCAGCAAGAAGATTGCCGCTCAGCTGATCCGCGACGTGGGGTTTGATCCGGTGGACGCCGGGCCGTTACGGATCGCCCGGTACACGGAGCCCTTCACGCTACTCATCGCCCAGCTCGCGTACGAGGGTGACGAAGGTCCCGAGCTCGCGTACCGCTTCGAGCGGTTCGGGAAGTAAGGGTCACCGCCGGTATGGCTCTCGTTGTCTTCCTCCGGGGTGTCAATGTTGGCGGGCACAGGACCTTTCGCCCCAGCATCCTCGCAAGAGCACTGAGCGACTATGATGTCGTGAATGTGGGTGCTGCGGGCACGTTTGTCGTTCGCAAGCCTGGATCTCGAGCACAGTTCCGTGCTGCATTGCTCCGGAAGCTGCCATTCGAAACGGACGTCGTGCTCTGCGACGGCCGCGATCTTATCCGTCTGGAGACGGAGAATCCGTTTGGAACTGAGCCGTCGCGCCCTGATGTCGTTCGATTCGTGAGCATCCTGACGAAAGCCGGCCGGGTCCGGGCTTCCATTCCAGTCACACTTCCGCCACGTGGGGCGTGGTTGTTGCGACTTATCGCGTCGAAAAACCGCTTCGTCTTCGGAGTTTACCGTCGTCACATGAAAACGATCGGCTATCTTGGCCAGATCGACAAACTGTGCGGCGTACCGGCGACGACACGGAATTGGAACACCATAGTCGCGATCG
>Ga0209056_10000115_pt1 | contig 83611 bp, 92 predicted proteins | sample GraSoiAngelo_114_FD_185876 | JGI IMG/M metagenome (GOLD analysis project Ga0209056, IMG submission 185876) | Grasslands soil microbial communities from the Angelo Coastal Reserve, California, USA - 14_0903_13_40cm (SPAdes) (version 2) | ecosystem: Environmental > Terrestrial > Soil > Grasslands... | reverse complement strand
CGTGCGTTGGGCCTTCCGCCCCCCCCATCCCCTCCCACTTCCGCTCTAGAAGGCACGCTGGGCTCGACGCTTATCCTCGAACTCGGAGCCCCCGGGGGAGGGGGGAGAGGCGAGGAGGCAGAAAACGGTTCGCACAAGCTGATCGGCTTTACGGTTGACGAAGTACTGGATATGCTGGCCGCCGGCGACCACACGTTGGAAGGCCGGCAAGGCCTGCCGGGCGTCGATCCGACGCTGGTACGCGCTGTGGGCCGGCGGAACGGAGAACTGTTCATCGTATTGGATCTCGCGGCGCTGTTGGGCCCGGTTCTGACTTCCTAAGGAGCGAGCAGTGAGCCACACGGTTCTCGTCTGTGACGACGCCATTTTCATGCGCACGATGATCAGCGACATCCTGGGGCAGGCCGGATTCGAGGTCGTCGGTGAGGCGGAAACCGGTACCCAGGCGGTCGAGAAGTATCGGCAGCTCAAGCCGGACCTCGTCACGATGGACATCGTGATGCCGGACATGGGCGGCATCGATGCCGTCCGCGAGATCGTCAAGCACGACCCGGACGCCAAGATCCTGATGTGCAGCGCCATGGGGCAGCAGGCGCTGGTCGTCGAAGCCATCCAGGCAGGCGCCAAGGATTTCGTCGTCAAGCCGTTCCAGCCCTCCCGCGTCCTCGAAGCCGTGCAGCGCGTCCTGGGATAGCCATGGATCTCTCGCAGTACGCCGAGCTGTTCCTGGCCGAGAGCCGCGAGCACTTGAGCGCCTGCAATCAGTTGTTGCTCGAGTGGGAGCGCCATCCGGCGTCGCCGGAGCCGGTCGGCGGCCTGTTCCGCGCGGTGCACACGATCAAAGGCATGGCGGCGACGATGGGTTACGGCCGCATCGCCGATTTGTCACATCGCCTCGAGAATCTGCTCGACCACCTCCGGCGCGGCGGTACGGCTCCCACCGACGAAATCATCCAGCTGCTGTTCCGTGCCACCGACGCGCTCGAGAAGGCGGTGGGGCTCGCGGTCGCCGGTCGCGAGCGTGAAGCCGATCTCGCCATCCTCACCGACATCGATCGACTCACGCTGCAGACGAAACCGACTCCACAACCCAGCGCGCTCGCGCGTCACTTCGCAGAGCCCGTTGAGCCTGCCGAGCCCGCCGAGCCCTTGGACTTACAGCGTCTCCGCGCTGCGCCTGCTGCGCCTGCTGCGCCTGCTGCGTCTGGGGCGTCTCGTCTCGTCCACGTCCTGATCCGTCCCGAAGCTCCCCTCAAAGGGGGGCGCGCGACGCTGGTCATTCGCAAGATGCAGTCGTTGGGCACGATTCACCGGATCCAGCCCGCGGCGGCCGCGTTCGAGTCGGACGACTTCGATGGGCGGTTTGCGTTCGAGCTCGAAACCGGCGCCGCGGCCGCGGACATCGAGACCGCTGTCCGATCGGTGGGAGACGTCGAGCGCGTCACGATCGGGGGCGGAACCGATGAGAGTCAGCTCGCGCCCGGTGAGACCGGCTCGGCCGGCGGCCGCGGCCGCCATATCCGGGTGGATCTGCGGCGGCTCGATACGCTCATGGATTTGATCGGCGAGCTCGTGACCGAGCGTGGCCGCCTGAACGAGCTGGCCGCACGCTGGGTGGGACAGGACCCCGAAATCGACGAGGTCGCGATCCACATCTCGCGGCTCTCCGCCGATCTCCAAAACGAGATCATTCAGGCGCGCATGACGCCGGTGTGGCAAGTGTTCGATCGGTTTCCCCGCCTCGTGCGCGACGTGGCGCGGCAGCTCGACAAGCAGGTGGAGTTCCGCGTCGAGGGAAAGGAGATCGAGCTCGATCGTCAGATCCTGGATGAGCTCGGCGACCCGCTCGTGCATCTGCTGCGCAACGCCGTGGACCACGGCATCGAGGCGCCGGCCGAGCGCAAACGGCGCAAGAAGAGTCCCGAAGGGGAGATCGTGCTGGCCGCGGTGCGCGAGCGTTCCAGCGTCGCCATCAGCATTTCCGACGACGGCCGCGGCATCGATCGCGTGCAGATCCTCGAGAAAGCGAAACGCGAGGGCGTCGTCGGACCGCACGTCGAGTCCCTCTCGGACGATCAGCTGTTGCGGGTATTGGCGCGGCCGGGATTCTCCACGGCGGAAGCCGTGACGAATGTCTCCGGCCGCGGCGTCGGCATCGACGTGGCCATGACGCGCATCCGGGCGCTGGGCGGCTCGATCGAAATCCGCACCGAGCCGGGGAAGGGGACCGCCTTCGTCCTGCGGCTGCCGGTCACGCTGGCCATCGTGCGCGCCCTGATCGCCGCCGTCGGTCACGAGCGTTACGCCCTGCCGCTCACCTACGTCGCCGAGACCGTCGAGTTCGGCACGACGCCGCTCACGACGATGGAAGGAAAGGATGCGATCGTGCTGCGCGATCGCGTGGTCCCGCTCGTCGATTTGCGAAAGCTGCTCGGCACGAACGGCGGCGCGCCCGCGCCGCCCCCACGCCGCCCGGTCATCGTCTTGGAAATGGGAGAGCGGCGCGCGGGAATTGTGGTCGACGGGATGTTGAGCCAACAGGAGATTGTGGTGAAGGGATTCGATGCGCCGCAGGGCACGCTGCCGGTGTTCAGTGGCGCCACGATCATGGGCGACGGAGTTCCGGCGTTGATTCTCGATGCGGCGGGTCTCGTTTAGGAGTTCACACCCTAAAGGGTGTGCTCGGCCGACAATGCCCTTAAGGGCAGTGCTTGCCGAGCACACGCTTCAGCGTGTGAACTAAGGGAGCGAAGCATGGAAGACGTCCGTGATCTGAAAGCGCTGCAGCTCGACGCGCTGAAGGAAGTCGCCAACATCGGCGCGGGCCATGCGGCGACTGCGCTGTCGCAGCTCACACACCGGCGCATCATGATCTCGGTGCCCCAGATCAATATCGCGCGCCTAGAGGAGGTGCCCGGGTTGATCGGCGACCCGCAAGAAGTGGTCGCTGCGGTCCTCATGCACATGCTCGGCGATCTGACGGGACGGACCCTGCTGCTCTTTCCCGAGCCGGTCGGCCGGCAGCTCTGCGACATGCTGCTCAAGCGCCCGCTCGGCACCACCAAGGCGTTCGAGACGATCGAGCAATCGTGCCTCAAGGAGGCCGGCAACATTCTCTCGGGTGCCTACATGAATGCGCTGTCGGAGTTCATGGGGATGCTGCTGCTGCCGTCCGTGCCGAGTCTGGTGGTGGATCTCTCGGCCGCCGTGCTCACGACGACGTACCTCAACTTTGGGCATGATCGCGACTTCGTGTTTTGCGTCGAAACGGAGTTCAACATCGATGCGCAAGACGGACTGCGCGGTCACTTCCTCCTCCTTCCCGACCTGGCGTCCCTCAAGGCCATCTTCGACGCCATTCGGCTGACTTGACGGTCTCAGAGCGTGACGTTGCCGTCCTGAGGTCCTTTGCCCGCCGGATCGACCCTTCCGACGCGGGCGCGCACAACAATCTCGGCGTTCTCTACTACCAGAAAGGCCTCGTCCCCGAGGCCATCGAGCAGTTCACCCGCGCGCTCGAGCTCGACCCGCGCATGCAGGTCGCGCAGCGCAACCTCGAGATCGCCTATCACAACACGGGCTTCTACGACCACCGCGTCGCCGAGCTGCGGGAACGCCTGCGGGCCGCGCCCGACGAGCGCGACCCGCGCTGGGAGCTCGGCCGCACCTATGCGATCCTCGGAGCCTATGAGGAAGCGGTCGCGGAGTTCGAGGAGCTGCTCGCCCACAAGCCGAGCGACGTGGCCGCGATGATTCAGCTCGGGCTCGCGGAGAAAGCCCGCGGCCGGCTCGAGGTCGCGACTGAATGGTTTCTGCGGGCGGCCGAATCCGAGCCCGACTCGTCCGTCGTGCATTTCTATCTGGGAGAGGTTTACTACAACCGCGGGCTGAACGAGCCGGCGCTGACCGCGCTCGCGCGCGCGGTCAACCTCAATCCGGACAACGCGAACGCGCATTATCTGATGGCATTTGTGCTGGGAGACATGGGCCGGCACCAGGAGGCGCGCGCGGCGTCCAAGCGCGCGATCCAGCTCAACCCGCCGCTCGCGCGGGCGCAGACGAATCTTTCCCTGGAGCGCTACCGCGCCGAGCGCCAGTCGGCCGAGCAGCGGCTGCGCGAGCAGCCCGCGCTGGAAGTCGCCGAGGGTAGCGAGCTCGCGCACTTCAACCTCGGGCTCGCGTTCCGGCAGAAGGGCTACTACACGGAGGCGCTGCGCGAGTATCGCCTGGCGATCGAGCGTGGGGAAGATCGGCGCCTCGTGCGCCAGGCGATGGCCGAGGTGTACCTCCTCAAGCGCGACTTCACCGATGCGCTCGAGCTGTACGAGTCGCTCCTTCACGAGATTCCGGACTCGCCCAAGCTCTGGAACGAGCGCGGCGTGGTGCTGCACCAGGCCGGCCGTACGGCCGATGCGCTCACGTCGTATCGCCAGGCGACCGACGTCGATCCGCGCTACGCCCTCGCCTGGAACAACGCCGGCGTGATCCTCGCGCACCAGAGCGACACGGAAGGCGCCATCGAGGCATTTCGGAAAGCGCTGCAGCTGTCGCCGGAGTTTGTGGGCGCGCGCCTCAATCTCGCGCTGCTGCTGACGCATCTGCGGCGGTTTCAGCTCGCGCTCGAAGCCTACCGTCAGGTCCTCGCAGAGCAGCCGTCCTCCGCACCTGCCTGGAACGGCGTCGGGCTGGTGTTGGTCGAGTTGAAACGCTTCCCGGATGCGCGCAACGCGTTCGTCCGCGCGGTCGAAGCCGATCCGCAAAACGCCGGTGCGCACTACAACCTGAGCTTCACGCTCTCGAGCCTCGGCGACTACGACGGCGCGCTGCGCGCCACCAAGCGCGCGCTGGAGCTCGACCCGTACTACGTGTCGCAGAAATTCGCGCTGGCCATCGATCTGCAATACGAGACCGTCGCGATCGGGATCGTGCCCGAGATTTCCGCCGACGTCGCCGCCGACAGCCTCGGCGGCGAATTCGCGTTCGATCAACGCCTGCTCGACAACATCTTCCAGGAGCTGGAGCCCCCCGCGACCTCGCCCCAGGCATCGCCGCCGGGGCTCGCGAAGAAACCCGATGATCCCCTCGCGCTGGCGCGGGATTACCACAGCAAGGGGATGATGGACCTGGCCGTCGCGGAGGCGATGCGGGCCGTCCAGCGTGGCGCGGACCGCGGCCAGGCGGCGACGCTGATCGGCGACATCTATGCGCGGCGCGGGCTGCACGGCGAAGCGCTCGAGCGCTACCGCGAGGCGCGCACGCTCGACGCCGCGAACGCCACCGCCGCGCTCGGGGAAGTGAAGAGCCTGCTCGCCGTGCACCGCGCCGCGGAAGCACTGCCACTCGCCGAGGAGCTGGTTGCCAAGGCGCCCGACGACGTGGAGGTGTTGGTCGCCGCCGCCAAGGCGCGGGCCGCCACGGGGGACGCCGCGAGCGCACTCACCGCACTGCGGCAGGCCCAGACGCGCGCGCCCGCGCGCGCCGACCTCCACAAGCTGCAGGGCGACATCGCGCTCAAAGTCGGCGACCGCCAGGGCGCGCGGGCCGCCTATCGCGCGTCGCTCGATCTGGATGCGGGTTTTGTGCAGGTCTGGCTCGACCTCGGCCGGCTGCACGAGCATGACGCAGAATGGGCGGACGCGCAGCGCGCCTACGAGGCAGCGCTCGAGGCGTTGCCCACATTTCACGAAGCGGCGCTCGCCCTGGCCGACCTGTTGCGCCGGTCGGGCAACGTGCGGGCCGCGATCGTGCGACTCGCCGAGATGCTGGAACAGGATCTCTACGACATGGACGCGCTGCTCCTGCTCGGCCGCGCGCTGATCGACGACAAGCGCAACGACGAGGCGCTCGCCGCGTTCCGGCGCGCCCTGAAATTCGATCCCGAGCACACCGGCGCGCTGTTCTATCTTGGTGTGACCCTGGCCAAGCTGCAGCGCTACGCCGAAGCGGTGGCTGCCTGGGACCGTGTGACGCGGATCGATCCCGGCGGTCCGTTCGCGCAGCGCGCGCGGGTGCACGCGCGGACCGCGGTCGACCTGCAGCACATTTTCTCGACCTCGGACGCGGCGTAACGCATGGCGATCGAAGGACCGCTCCGCGAGCTCGGGATCCACGACGTCTTCCAGCTGCTCGATCTGAGCCGGAAGACGGGCGCGCTGCGCGTCACCTCGGAGCTGCGCCACAACGAGGGGACGATCTACTTCGACAGCGGCGTCGTGGTGTCAGCGGAGATCCGCAGCAATCCCCACCCGCTGGGCGCGCTGCTCCTCCGCACCGGCAAGATCACCGAGGCCGATTTCGAGCGCGCGCGCGACATGCAGCAGCGCCAGGGCGACAAGCGGCGCCTGGGCGAAATTCTCGTGGCCCTCGGCGTGATCACGCAGCGGGAAGTCGAGCGGCAGGTGCGGTTCCAGATCGAGGAAGTCGTCTTCGAAGTGATGAGCTGGAACGAAGGCTATTTCTCGTTCACGGAGCAGGCGGAAAGCAAAGTCCCGACGGAGCTCACCGTCCGGATTCCCGTCGAGGCGCTGCTCATGGAAGGGGCGCGCCGCATCGACGAGTGGTCGCGGATCGAAAGCCGTATCCCGCACGTCGGCGTCGTGCCGTCGCTCGCGCCGCCTCCGGAAGGCGGGGGCGGGGAGCTCGATCTCCTCCCGCCGGAGTGGGAGGTGCTCGCGCTCATCGATGGTGAGCGCTCCATCCGAGGCCTCGCGACGGAGCTGGGGCGCTCGGACTTCGAAGTGGCCAAGACGCTGTTCGGCCTCGAAAGCGCCGGCGTGATCGTGCTCGTCGACCCGGGCACGGCGAAGCGCGGCCGCCCGAGTGCGGCGGGCGAGCTCGCCGAGCTCGTCGCGAAATCCGAGCGCGCGCTGCTCGCCAAGGATCTCGACGCCGCGCGCGCCGCAGCCGAGCAAGCCGGCAGCATGCAGCCGCACGACGCGACCGTGCACATGCTGCTCGGCAGGATTCACCTGGCGCAGGGTCACGCCTCGGCCGCCGCCGAAGAGCTGCACCGCGCGCTGCGACTCGATCCGATGCTGGCCGCGGCGCACCGCCACCTCGGCTTCGCGCTCGTCGCGATGGGCCGCTTCAAAGAGGCGGTCGCCAGCTGGGACGAGTGGGAGCGGCTCGCGCGCAGCGCCGACGAAGAGGCGCAACGGCCGGACGTCGAACGCGCCCGCGAGGCGGCCCGGGTGTTCAGCCATGGCTGACGACATTCGCGCCCTCTCGGCGCAGCTCGCCCAGGATCCGCAGAGCCTCGTGTTCCTGAGGCTCGGCGAAGCCCTGCGGCGCAAGGGTCAGCTCGAGGCGGCGCTGCGTGTCGCGATGAACGGCTTGGAGCGGCATCCGCATCTCGCCGATGCCCACGATCTGTATGCCCGCATCCTGACGGACAAGCACGACTATGAGCGCGCGTTCGACGAGTGGGACATGGCGGTGCGCATCGCCCCACATCACACGGGCGCCCTCAAGGGGCTGGCATTCCTCTATTTCAAAGTAGGGGACATCGATCAGGCCGAGGCGCATCTCGCGGCTGCGAAACGAGTCGAGCCCGATGATCCGAGCCTCGAGCAGGCGTTCGAAATGATTCGCGGCGGTGGTCGACCGCCGTCGCGCGGATCGACTCCCGCCCCGGAACCGGCAGCGACCGCCGCCTCACCTACCGCCGCCGTTTCGAGCGGCGCCCTGGATGAAGCAAGGGTTTTTGCAGGCCTCGAGGGTGCGGACGAGGGCCTCCTGCTCGTCGACGGCGCGGGTCGCGTCCTGGGCGGCGCGTTGCGCGACGCGTCCGGCGCAGACGTCACCGACAGCGTCGCGGCATACCTGGCCGGCGTGTCACAGGAAGCGGCGCGCACGGCAAAGCTGCTCGGGCTGGGGGCGTGGAACGGGCTTTCCGCCGAAGGCCAACATGGCAACGTGCACCTCGCACATCCCACACCCGAGGCGCTCCTCCTCGTGGTGCGGGAGCGCGGCATGCCGCTCGGCCGGCTCGCGATCCTCGCGCACCGCGCCACGATCATGGCGCAGCGCTGGCTGGAGCGGCAGTGAGCAAGGCGCTCGACATGATCACACGGGTGCGCGGCGTCCGCGGGGCGATGCTGGTTTCCGCGGAAGACGGGCTCGTGGTTGCCGAGCAGCTCATGGAGGGGATCAAAGGCGGCGCGGTCGCCGCGCTCGCCGCGAGCCTCGCCGGCCGCCTGCGGCGCGCGATGGATGCCGCCGGCACCGGGACGAGTGTCTTCTGGCACCTGCAGGCGGAGCAGGGCGCGCTGCTGGTCGTCCCGGGAAGTGAGGCGGCGGGGAGTCTGCTGGTCGTCGCGGTGACCGAGCCGGATGTGAACATCGGCCTGGTGCGGCTCGAGCTGCTGCGGGTGGCGGAGACCGCCGTATGAGTCCGCACACCCGCGCGGTCGAGAACTGGACACTGCAGCCGCTGACCGATTTCGTGCGGGAAGCCTCAGCGCGCTTGGTGCTGGTGCTCACGCCGTCGGGGCAGGTCCTGGCCCAGTCGGGCTTCTCGCGCGCGGTCGACGTGATGTCGGCGGCGGCGCTGGCCTCGGCGATCGTCGCGTCCACGAACGAGCTGGCGCGGCAGCTGCGCCAAGCGCCGTTCGCGGCCCTCAGCCACCAGGGTCCGAAGACCGGCTTCTTCCTGGCGACCTTCGTGACCGATCGCGGGACGCTGGCGGTGCTCGCCGTCTACGACCTCGACGTTTCTTCGCTCGGCCTGGTGCAGTTATTCTATGAGCAACTTGCGGCGGACTTGAAGGCGGCGAGCCCCAAAGGCGCGGTCCCGAAGCAAGTGCTGGCCGCGGACTTCGAGCGCGAGCTGACGGACAGCCTCAACACGCTGTTTGGGAGATAGCCCGTGTCCCTGGTCAACTTCACCGCCCGCGAGATCACCTGCAAAATCGTCTACTACGGCCCCGGACGGTCCGGCAAGACGACGAACCTCCATTACGTGTACGAGCGCGTGCCCGAGACGCGGCGCGGCCGCATGGTCTCGCTCGCCACCCAAACCGATCGCACGCTGTTCTTCGATTTCCTCCCGATCGACCTCGGCCAGATCTCGGGCTTCTCCACCCGGTTTCAGCTCTACACGGTCCCGGGCCAGGTGTACTACAACGCGACACGCCGGCTCGTCCTCCAGGGGGCCGACGGCGTCGTGTTCGTAGGCGACAGCCAGGCGCGCCAGCTCGACGAAAACATCGAGAGTCTCCAGAACCTCCAGAGCAATCTGCTGGAGCACGGCGTCGACGTGCGCACGATGCCGCTCGTGATGCAGTACAACAAGCAGGACTTGCCCCGCGAGCTGATTCTGACGCCCGCGGATCTGGATGACGCGCTCAACTTCCGCAGCGTGCCGAGCTTCCCGGCTGATGCGCTGCACGGCAGAGGGGTGTTCGAGACCCTGAAGGGGATCTCGGAGCTGGTCCTCAAGAAGCTCGCGACGGGGAGCCCCGCGGCATGACGACCACGCTCAATCCCCGGTTCACGTTCGAGACGTTCGTGGTCGGCGCCGCGAACCGCCTCGCCGTCACGGCGGGGCGGACGGTCGCGGAGAATCCCGGCTCCGCCTACAACCCGCTCTTCATCTATAGTGGCTCCGGCCTCGGGAAGACCCACGTCCTGATGGCCGTCGGGCATGCGGCCAAGGCGATTGCCGCGCAGCTGAACATCGAGTACCTGACGCTGGACGAGTATGTCGAGGCGTTCCATGCCGCGATCGCAGCCGGGCAGGGCGATGCCTTCCGCCGCCGTTTCCAGAACGTCGATGTGCTGCTCGTGGACGACGTCCAGTTCCTGACGAATCGCAAGGAGATGCAGGCGGAATTGCTGCGGCTCACCGAGGCGCTGCAGCAGTCCGGGCATCAGATCGTGCTGGCCAGCGACCGCCCTCCGGCGGAGATCGCCGACCTGGACGAGCGTCTGATTTCGCGCTTCTCCGGCGGCCTGGTCGTCGACATGGGCATCCCCGACTATGAGACGCGCGTGGCGATCCTACGCCGCAAGGCGGAGGAGCGCGGCTCGTCGTTCCAGCCGGGCGTGCTGGAGACCGTGGCGAAGCTGGAGTACCCGAACGTGCGCGAGCTGATGGGTGCGCTCAATCGCCTGATCGCGTTTCAAGCGGTCAACGATATGCCCATCAATGAGGAAGCGGCGCGGAAGGTGCTCGGGATTCCTGGGACGGGGGACGAGGGACGGGGGAAGGGTGCGCCGCCTCCGGCGACTCCGGCGTCTTCCGGCGACGAGTTCTCTCAGTTCTTGAGCGACGTCACCGTCACGGTCGGCAAGGCCGTCGAAGCGTGGCGCGCGCGCGTCGCCGAAGCCGTCATGCGGTGGGAAGGCGAGGGGTACCGCACCGGCCGCCTCGAAAAACTGCTCGAGCAGGAGACGCCGGCGGCCGTGGACGACGCGATCGCCGCCTATGTGCAAGACGTCGAACGACTCAAGGCGCTCGAGACCGAAGTCGCCGTGCTCGACCCGCAGGCGGCCGGTGAGAAAGTGTTCCGCGATCCGGACCACATGGATCAGGCCGAAGCCGCGGCGGCGAAGGTGCGCGCCGGGGCCGCGCCGCCCCCGGCGCCATCGGGCGCGTTCCCGTTCGACAGCTTCGTCGTGGGCGACTCGAACGACGTCGCGCGCAACGCCGCGCGCGATGTGATCTCCAAACCCGGCAAGAAGTACAACCCGCTCGTCATCGTCGGGCGGAGCGGGCTGGGAAAGACGCATCTGCTCAACGCCATCGGACTCGAGTTGGCGAAGAAGAAAAACGCGGTCGTGGCGTGTCTCTCGACCCAACAGTTCGTCGACGAGCTCATCGCGGCGATCGACGGCAATCGCGTGGACTGGTGGCGGGCGCGCTATCGCCGCGCCACGGCGCTGTTGCTGGACGACATCCAGCTCCTCGCCGGCAAGGAGCGCACGCAGGAAGAGCTGTTCAATCTGTTCAATCAGCTGGTCGATGCCGACCGCCAGCTCATCTTCACGGCGCCCGCGCACCCGAACACGCTCGAGGGCCTCGAGGAGCGCATCGTCTCGCGACTCGAGGGCGGGCTCGTGGCCGAGATCTCGGATCCCGACAAGGAGCTGCGGCGCAACGTGCTCGAGCGGCTGCTCACGAACCAGCGCGTGCCGATCGAGCCGGCGCTGCTGGACTACCTCGCCGACCGCCCCATCGATTCGGTCCGCAGCTTGACCGGCATCGTGCAGCGCGTCGTTGAGGCGGCGGCGGCACAAGACGCGCCGGTGACGGCGGGGCTCGCCCGCGACGTCCTTGAAGGCGCACCTCCCCCGCGCCGCACGACCGGGTTGCGGACCAGCGGCATCGTCGTCTCGAGTGCGGGGGGTGTGCGGAGCCGTGAAAAGATGGTGTGGGACTGGCCCGCGTCCGGCGACCGCGTGATCGAGGACCTGCGCTAATGGCGATCAAGGGATCACTCAAAGAAGCGTCACTCCCCGACGTGCTGCAGCTGCTTGCGCTGGGGCAGAAGACGGGCTGCCTGTCGATCGCCGACCGCTCGAACTTCGGCTACATCTACTTCGACAGGGGCCGCATCAGCTACGCCTCGATCGTCAACCGCCGCGACCGCCTCGGCGACATCCTCGTCAAGCATGACAAGATCACGCAGGAGCAGCTCGACGCCGCGATCCACCGCCAGGCGAAGGAGCGCGACAAGAAGCTGGGCGAGATCCTCGTCATCCAGAACGTGCTGACGCAACAGGAGCTCGAGCGCTACATGCGGATGCAGATCGAGGAGTCGGTGTATTACCTGTTCACCTGGACGCAGGGCACGTTCAACTTCGAGGCGGACGTCCGGCCGGAGCAGCAGGACTTCCTGGTTTCGATCAACCCCGAGTCGCTGTTGCTCGAGGGTGCGCGCCGCGTGGATGAGTGGGGGCTGATCGAGAAGAAGATCCCGTCATTCGATCTGATTTTTCTGGTGGATCGTGATCGCCTCGCCATCAGCGACGCCAGGCTGACCGAAGTCCAGGATCGCCTCCTGCCGCTGCTCGACGGGTCCCGCGACGTGAATCAGGTCATCGAAGACTCCGGCCTGGGAGAATTCGAGGTCGGGAAGGCGCTGTACGGGCTGGTGACGGCGGGCTTCCTGCACCGTGCCGGCCGCACCGCCAGCGCGGAAGACGTGAAGATGACCGACGCCCGCGTGGAAGAGCACCGCAATCTGGGAATCGCCTTTTACAAGACCGGGATGCTCGATGAAGCCGCGCGCGAGTTTCGCCGCGTCGCGGAGCTGCGCGGGTCCGACGCGAACGCCCACTTCTTCATCGGTCTGGTCGGCTTGAAACAAGCCCGCTGGCGTGAGGCGATGGAAGCCTTGCGGCTTGCCGCGGAGAAGGGCGGCTCGCGCCCCGCGGTGCTCCACAATCTGGGTCTCGCCTACGAACAGCTCGGCCGGCTGGAGGACGCGGAGGCGGCCTACTCGGAGGCGGCCGCGCGCGCGCGCACCGATCCGCGGGTGTACGTGGGGTGGGGGATCGTCGCCTTGAAGCAGGGCGACTATGCGAGCGCCGCGGGACGTCTCGACCGGGCGAAGGAGCTGTTTGCCGAGAAGGTGCCGCCGATCTGGTTTTGGGCGCGCGTGCTGGCGGCCGCGGCCGCAGGGGATTTCGAAACCGCGGAGCAGGTGGCGGCGCAGGCCGTCGAGGCCTTTCCCCACAACGGTGTGCTACGGAACAACCTTTCGGTGCTGCACGAGCTCGCCGGCAACTTGCCGGAAGCGGAGGAGCTGGCCCACGCGGCGCTGCAGGACGAGCCGTCGCTGCCCCAGCTCTCCAAGAATCTCGGCGACCTGGCCTACCGCGGGTCCCGCTACGATGAGGCGTGGGCGCTGTACCAGCGCGCGATCGAGCTGTCCCCCGAGCTCGGCGACGACGTCTATTTCAAGCTCGGCAACATCGCGTACAAGCGAAACAATCGCGAGCAGGCGGATGCGCTCTGGCGCCGCGCGCTCGAGTTGAACCCCAAGCACGAACTCGTCAAAGCGAATCTGGATACGTTGAGCGCTCTATCGTGAGCTCGGCAGGAACGGACGAGCGCGCCTTCCAGGCGCTCACGCAGAAGATTTCCAGAGCGCGGGGGCTGAGCTGCGAATCGTACAAGAACAAATGCTTGAAGCGGCGCATCGCGGTGCGGATGCGCGCCCGCGGTGTCCATACCTACGACGATTACAGCCGGCTGCTCGACAGCGACACGCGCGAGTATCAGGAGCTGCTCGACGCGCTCACGATCAACGTCACCAAATTCTTCCGCAATCTCGAAACCTGGGAGGCGCTGCGGCCCTATCTGCGCAAGCTCGGTGACGCGCATGCCGATCTGCGCATCTGGTCGGCGGGATGCGCGTCCGGTGAAGAGCCCTACACGATCGCAGTGCTGGTGCTCGAGACCCTCGGCGAGGGGCGAGCCGTCATCGATGCGACCGACATCGATCGGCTGAGTCTCGAGCGGACCCAGCAGGCAAAATATCCTCACGCCGCGTTCACCGAGATGCCGGCGGCCCTGAAGCGCCGCTACTTCCGCGACGACCAGCCCCTGCCGGGGGTGCGCCAGCTCGTGCAGGTACGCCAGCACGACCTGACACGCGAGCCGCCACCCCATCCTCCCTATGAGCTGATCGTGTGTCGCAACGTCGTCATCTATTTCGAGCGAACGGCGCAAGAGCGGCTGTTTCAGGTGTTCGCGGACGCGCTGGCGCCCGGCGGCGTGCTGCTGCTCGGCAAGGTCGAAACGCTGTTCGGCCCCGCGCGCGAGCGACTCACGCTCGTCGATCCGCGCGAGCGGATCTATACGAAGCCGGCGTGAAGGAAGTCATCGTCAGCGTGGCCGATTGGGCAGCCGAGCGTGGGGACGGCGTACTGGTGACCCTGGGACTCGGCTCGTGCGTCGCCATCATGCTGCACGATGCCCAGGCCCGGGCGGGAGCGATGGCCCATGTGCTGCTCCCCTCGATAAGCCTCGCGCGCGACATCAGCAACAGAGCAAAGTTTCCGGAGACGGCCGTGCCGTTGCTGATCGAGCAGCTCAAGGGACTGGGCGCCGACCCGCGCCGTCTGGTCGCCAAACTGGCCGGCGGCGCCAGCATGTTCGGCCAGCTCGTCACGCCCGGTACGATTCAGATGGGGGAGCGCAATCTGCTGGCGGCGCGAACCGCGCTGCGTGCCGCGGCTATTCCGATCGTCCGGGAATCGGTCGGGGGAGAGCGCGGCCGCAGCGTGCGCTTTCACGTCAAGGACGGCCGGGTGGAGATCCGCTCGGTTGGAGCCGATGTCGCCGTCATCTGACGCCACGGGCCGCGCTCCCGTCCGTCCGACGGTGCTCGTCGCCGACGACAGCGCGCTGATGCGGCGCGTCCTGGTGGACGTCTTGAGCGGTGGCGACCGCGGCGACGGGGAGTTCCGAGTCGTCGCCACCGCCCGCGATGGGCTGGACGCGATCGCCAAGGTGCACCAGCACAAGCCCGATGTCATCACGCTCGACCTCGAGATGCCGCAGCTCGACGGCCTCGGCGCGATCGGCTACATCATGTCCGAGTCGCCGCGGCCCATCGTCGTCGTCAGTGCGCACGCGGGGCCCGGGACGCAGGCCGCGATTCGGGCGCTCGAGCTTGGCGCGGTCGAGATCGTCGCGAAGCCACCGCCTGAGGTGTTCGGCCATCCGCGCGCTGCGCTCGAGGCGCTCGCGCCGCAGCTCATCGCGGCCGTGCGTCGCGCGCTCGCGGCCGATGTCTCGCACGTCAAGGTCCTGGCGCGTCCTCCCGCGGCGGTGGTTCACCCGCCCGAGCTCGCGCTGCGCGGCCGCGCGGTGCTCGCCGTGGGCGTCGCCGCGTCGACGGGTGGCCCGCGCGCGCTCGCCGATGTCATTCCGCGTCTGCCCACCGGCCGTGGCGCGGCGATCCTCATCGTGCAGCACATGCCGCCCAAGTTCACGCGCAGTCTCGCAGAGCGGCTCGATTCGATGAGCCGCTTGCGTGTCGTCGAGGCGGCTGACGGTGCACCGATCGTCGCCGATACGGCATACGTGGCGCCCGGCGATTATCATATGCGGGTGCGTTCCGCTCCCGATGGTCCTGTCATCGCGCTCGATCAATCCGCCCCCCTCTGGGGCGTTCGCCCCGCGGCCGATCCGCTCTTCCGCTCCATCGCCGAGGTATACGGCGCGTTCGGCATGGGGGTCGTGCTCACGGGCATGGGCCGCGACGGCGCCGGCGGTTTGCGGGCGATCCATGACGCCGGCGGAACCGGGCTCGCCCAGGATCGTGAGACCGCCGTGATTCCGGGGATGCCGGTGGCGGCGGTGCAAGCGGGTGGCGTCGATGCAGTGCTGCCACTCGGCCAGATCGCCGATCGCGTCGCGGCCGAGCTGGCGCGCCGGAAAGCGCAGACGTCGTGATTCGACAGGCTAAAGCCTGCGCTCGGCGCTACGCTGTCCTTAAGGACAGTGCCTTGCCGAGCCCATCCTTCAGGATGGGAATGCGGCGATGAAAGGCTATTTGCTGGTCCGTTCCCAGGGAAAATCGTACGGCTTCCCCGTCGGCCGGGTGCTCGAAGTGGGTGATGCGACCGAGGTCCTCGATATTCCCCGCACGCTTCCCGCGGTGCGTGGCTTGACGACGCTGCGCGGGCGTCTCGTGCCGCTGATCCACCTGGGCGCATTTCTGACGGGAATCGAAGCCCCGGCAGTCGCCCCGCGCGGGGTGCGGACCGTGGTGCTCGTGGAGCTCGGCGCCACCGGCAAGCAGGTCGCGTTCGAGGTAGACGATGCTGACGCCGTGGTGCGCGAGCAGCCGCTCCCCGTGCCGCGCGGCCAGACGCTGCCGTGGGCGGCCGGCGTGGCCGAGCCGGAGGGTGGGGGAGGGCTGGTGCCGATCCTCGATCTCGACGCGCTGGGAGATCGGATCGTATGACCATGACCAGTACCGGCGGTGATGATGTCCAGCTGGTCACTTTCAAGGTCGGCGGCCAGGATTTCGCGTTCAACATCTTTCAAGTCGAGCGCATCTTGCGATACGAGGCACCGGCGCCGCTGCCCAAGGCGCCGGACTTTCTCGAAGGCGTGCTCCAGTATCAGGGGGGCGCGATCCCGCTCGTCGATTTGCGCAAGCGGCTCGGCGCGGCCGCGCCGCTGCGCGAGGATACGCGCACCGTCATTCTCGAGTTCGATGGCGGCAAGATCGGGATGATCGTTGACGCGGTCACCGAGGTGATGCAGGTGGCGGCACAGTCGGTGACGCCGCCGCCCGGGATCGTCAAAGGGCTGGCTGCGGAATACATCGACGGCCTCGTCGTACGGAATGGCCGGACGATTGTCGTTTTGAACACGAACAAGCTGCTGAACTCCAATGAGAAACTGGCTCTGCAGGGAGTGACATGACGGCAGAATCACCGGTCGCCGCGTTGCGCCGCGAATACGACGCGATCGCGCGCCAGCTGGATAGTGCGCCGGGGAATGCCGAGCGCGAAGCGGCGAAGCGCGAGATCATCGCGTACTTCAAAAAGGTCGACGGCATGTTGAGCGAGCTGACGCAGCTGAAGGACGACATTCGCCAGCTCGTCGATCGCTACAAGCAGATCGCCGCCGACACGAAGCAGGCGGCGGCGCCGGAATTCACGGGGCAGCGTCCGGTGTTGCACGCCGATCACATTGGCGCGACCACCTTCATCGAGAAGGGCTGGAGTCTCATCTCGCTGGGCGACCATGCCGGCGCGATCCAGGCGCTCACGAAGGCGCTCCAGCTCTCGCCGGGCGAAACGCAGGCCGAGTCGTTACTCGGCTGGGCGCAAATGCTGCACGAGGATTACGACGACGCGCTCGGCACCTTCCAGAAAGTGCTGATGAAAGAGCCCGCGAATTCGCTCGCGCGGATCAACGTCGGCTACATCTGCCTCAAGAAACGGATCTTCGGCGAAGCGATCGAGCATCTGTCGAAAGCGATCCGGTTGGACAACGACCGGAAGGCGACGTTGTACGCGCATTTCTATCTCGGCCTCGTCTATTTGCAGCGCGAGATGTTCGAGGACGCCGAAACCTTCTTCGAGAAGACGATCAAACTCGGTCCCAACTTGATCGAGGCCTACTACGAGTTGGGACGCGCGCACTGGTTCGCCGGCGATCAGGCGAAGGCCAAGTCCACGTGGGAAGACGGCTTCAAGGCGAACAAGTTCAATCCGTGGGGCAAGAAGTGCCAGGAAATGCTGGAGCTTGTCGCCAGGGGCGAGGAGCCGCCGCGAGACTAGCGCTGTTTGCCCTGCTGCTGCAGGGCCCCACCGCGGTCGATGTGGGTCGTGTGACGGCCGTCGCGTGGCCGCCTCAGCAGGCGTTAGCCGTCTCGATCGCAGAAGCGGCCGAGCGATCGCGCGACTTCCCGGGAATCGGCCCACTTCCCGATCGTCCCATCCGCATCATCCTCGCTCCGACTCGGGAGAAGTACGACTCGCTCACCCGCGGCCGCCTTCCTTTATGGAGCGAGGGCGCGGCGTTTCCAGATGCCGCTACGATTGTGTTGTTGACCGTCCGGCCGTCCGACCGTCCGACCGTCGCGCTGCGGCACGAGCTCGCCCACCTCGCGCTGCGCTGGCACGTCGTGCGTCACCTGCCGCTCTGGTTCGAGGAGGGCTACGCCGCTGTGGCGGCGCAGGAATGGGACCGGTTTGACGCGCTGCGCCTCAACTGGCAGCTCGCGCGTGGCGCTCGCATGGATCTCGATGACATCGATCGCGCGCTTCGGGGGGCGCGCGGCGACGCGGAGACCGGCTACGCGCTCGCGACGACGGCGGTGGTGCTGCTCGAACGCTGGGGAGGGAAGGAGGGCCTCGCGCCTCTGCTTGCCAACCTGCCCCATGCCGAGTCGTTCGACGCGGCGCTGCGTGAGACGTATCACATCACGGAGGGCGATTTCGAGCTGCGCTGGCAGCGGGACGTCGGGTCGCGCTACGGCTGGCTGTCCTGGATCGCGGCCGGGGGCTTCTTCTGGCTGACGATCGGCGCGCTGCTCGTCGCGCTCGTGGTGCTGCGCCGCAAGCGCGACCGAGCCAGGCGGGCGGCGCTGGAAGCGGATGGAAGCCAACTGCTTGACGATGTTGAGACTACCGAATAGACTCAGGCGCCAGAATGCCGGACCAAACACTTGCACGGTCGCGCCTCCGCTTCGGACCGAAGAACTACATCGTTCTCGGCGGCGCGTTGGTGTCGCTCGCACTGGGTTACTGGTTGTTGTCGAGAGGTTCCACAACGCTCGCGCCGGTGCTGCTCGTCCTGGGCTATTGCGTGTTGTTTCCCGTAGGCCTGGCCCTTTAGCACCTCCGCTCCCCCAATGGCACGGGCGAATAGCTCAGCGGTTCAGAGCGCCTGCCTTACACGCAGGATGTCGGGGGTTCGAATCCCTCTTCGCCCATTGGTGTAGCAGCCCGTAACGGGAGGAACGTACACGGTGAGAGCGCTTCAATTCGCATTGGCGATGTCGATCGGCGTGGCGACAACTGCCGCCGCGCAGCAGATCGCGGCGCCGCAGCAACCGTCCGTGCGCCTGCTGGTCCTGCCCTTCGAAGCTGCGTCCGCCGACTCAGCCGCGAGCATCGCGGTGTCGGACGCCGTGCGTGATCGCGTCAACTCGCTCGTGAAGAACAAAGTCATGGTCGTCCCCAAGGCGAAGCTGTGCGAGGCTCTCGCGCAGTCGGGGTTCCCCTGCAACGGCCTGCTCGATGATCAGCAGGCGAGACAGCTGGCGCGGTTTCTCCAGGTTCACGCGTACACGACCGGCACGCTGGTGAAGAACGGCGCCACACTGAGCGCCGACGTCGAGATGATCGACATCGGGAGCTCCGGCATGTCCGGGCGCTTCACGGCGACCAACGGCAATCCCGGAACGGCGGCGGCGTTGGCGGAAGTCATCGCCCAGCGCATCGCTTCGACGGTGCGCGTGAGCGAGCCGATCCGCAACTGCAACGATGAGCGCAAGAAGGGGGCATTCGCGCGCGCGCGGGCCGAAGCGCAGAAGGCCCTGACCATCGATCCCAATTCGACCGGCGCGTGGTTGTGCATCGCGACGATCTACGAAGCGCAGCGGATGCCGGTGGACAGCATGGTCGCGGCCTCCGAGCGCGCCCTGAAGGGGGACTCGCTCAACGGCACCGCGCTCGAGAACATCGCCCGGGGCTATCAGCAGAAGGGCGACACGCTCAAGGCGATGGAGGCCTTCATCCGGCAGCTCGCGGGCGAGCCGCGCAACACGCAGAAGCGACTCGGCATCGCGCAGCTGCTCCGGCAGATGAAGCAGTACCCGCGGGCCATCGAGGTCCTCGACGACGGACTCAAGGTGATGCCCGGCGATGCGCAGCTGCTCGACATGAAGCTGACGATCTGCACCGAAGCGTCGAATTTCCGCTGCGCCCTGGACGTGTGGGTCGCAAAGTTCGCCCATGATACTGCGGCGCGTGGTGACTCGACATTCCTGAAACCGGCACTCGGCGCCGCGCAACAGGTCTCCGACACGCAGGCGCTACTCATGTTCACGGAAGCCGCGACCCGGCATTTCCCGAACAACGTCAGCTTCGTCAAGGCGCGCGCGGGGGCCCTGGAGCTCGCGGGGAAGATGGACTCGGCGATGGTGTACTACCGGAAAGCGCTGGCGCTCGAGCCGAACGACGTCGGGACGAGCCTCCAGATCGCCAAGGCGATCGTCGACGCGGCGGTGTGGGACACGACCGGTCAGCGCGACACGGTCGCCGTGAAGCCGAGACGTGCGGCCTTTGTGGCGAAGATCGACGCGGCCAGGGCCTCCCTGAAACCGGGACTGACCTCGCCGGACTCGACCCAGCGGCTGGCAGCGGCCGTCATCATGTTGACCGCCGGCTCCAAGCTGGCACAGGCCGGCGCGTATGGCCCGGCCTACCCGTGGCTCGACTCGCTGCTCGCGATGATCGCGCCCAAAAACCCCGCCGACACGCTGGGGCCCAAACAGCAGGTTCGCATCAACGCGAGCTTCTGGTATGGGTTGTCGTCGGTGCTGACGTTGAACGGGCCGTATCAGGAGATGACCAAGGCGAAAGGTGCGAGCCGCTGCCCCCAGGCGCACGCGGTGTTCGATCGCCTTACGCGGACCAAGAACGCGCTGCTATTGGGCCGGCGAGTGCATCCGCCGACGGCGGATCAGATGCTGGGGTTCGTCGCTCAGTACGAGCGGGCAAAGCCTTCGGTCCAGAACGCGTTCAAGTGCAAGCCGCCGTTGAATTGACCTGACCGCAGGTCTATATTCCGGCGCTCCGTGAGGGGCTTGGGGCTGGGGGCTGTAGCTCAGCTGGTTAGAGTGCCGGTCTGTCACACCGGAGGTCGCGGGTTCGAGCCCCGTCAGCCCCGTCCAGCCCCGCTCTGAAAAAGTGACACCGAGCCCCCCGCCCCTTATCGGCGGGGGTTTTCTTATTATGGAGCGTGCCCACGGCTGCCTCAGACGCCCGTTCCATCCCGTACCATGTCCCGGTCCTATCCGCCGCGGTGCACGCTTGGGCGCAGGGAAGCCAGCGGGCGGTCGATGCGACGCTCGGCGGCGGTGGACACGCCGCCATCCTGCGCGACGCCGGCGCGCGCGTGCTCGGCATCGATCGCGATCCGGATGCAGTCGCCGCCACGCGCCGCCGCCTCGGCAGCGATGGGATTGATTACCTGGAAGCATCCTTTGCCGCCCCTGCCGCCCTTGCCGCCGTTGCTGAATTTCATCCCGACCGCATCCTGCTCGACCTGGGTGTGAGCTCGCATCAGCTCGACACGACGGAGCGCGGCTTCACGTTCCGGCCCGGCGCGCCACTGGACATGCGGATGGAGGGAGGGGGGACGGGGGAAGGGGGACGGGTGGCGGCGCGCGACATCCTCAACACGTGGCCCGTAGAACGACTCGCCACTGTCTTCGAAGACTTCGCCGATGAGCGCCGCGGGCGTCGGCTCGCCAAGGAAGTTGTCCGCCGGCGACTTTCGGCGCCCTTCGGTATCAGCGACGACTTCGTGAATGCCATCCGGGCGGTCCTTGGTCCCCGGTCGGGGCCACCCGACTTCGCGCGCCTGTTTCAGGCGCTGCGGATCGCCGTCAACCACGAGATCGATACGCTGGTCGCCGCGCTGCCGGCATTGCGTGATGCCCTCGTCCCCGGCGGCCGGCTTGGGGTCATCACCTATCACTCCGGCGAAGACCGCGTGGTGAAGAACGAGTTTCGCGACTGGGCTCGCGATTGCATCTGTCCCCCCAAGCAGCCGATCTGCACCTGCCGGGGCCGGGCGTTGGGCCGCGTGCTCACCAAGAAACCGATCCTGCCCGAGTCTGGCGAAATCGCCGTCAATCCCCGCGCCCGATCGGCGCAGTTTCGCGTCTTCGAGAAGGCGGCCCCGGGTGACGTTTAGAGGCCGCCACTGGATCGCGTTCTGGCTCGTCGCGTTGCTCGCGGCGCTGTGGCTCGTGATCGCCCGGCAGACGGCGGCGCTCAATGCGGCGCGCGCGCTCACCGACTTGCGTGAGCAGCGCGCATCGTTGGAGGGCCGTCGCGCGGAGCTGGAGCGCCGCGTGCGCATCGCGGAGAGCCGATCCGTGCTGCTGCCGCGCGCCCGGAAGCTGGGACTCCGATTGCCCGCTGACACCGAGATCATTCTGATCCCGGCGCCACCGTCACAACCTCCAGAGCGGCCGTTCTAATGGCCAAGCCCCTGGTGCGCCTGCGGGTCGTGGAGATCGGGATCGGCATCGCGCTGCTCGCGCTGGTGCTTCGGGCCGCGCAGGTGCAGCTCGTCGAAGGGCGCAGGTACGCCGCCGCCGCGAAGGCGCAGCGGACCGAGCGCGTGATACTCGACGCGCGGCGCGGCACGCTGTACGATCGTCACGGCCTGGGCCTCGCGCTGACGCAGGAGACGTATCACGTGGGGATCGCGCCCAACGAGCTGCGCGATCCGTCCCGCGACGTCGGGACGATCGCGCGCCAACTGCGGCTCGCGCCCCGCGACGTCGAGCACGCGTTGCACCGCCGCTACGCCTGGTTCGCGGGTCCGTTCACGCCGCCCGAAGTGCAGCCGCTGCGCGCCCTGCGCGGCATCCACCTCGAGCCCGTGTTACGGCGCTTCTATCCATCGGCTGACTTCGCTCGCGCCGTGATCGGGAGGGTGGGGGACGACGGCCGCGGCGGGGGAAGTGGGGGCGGTGGCCTCGAGCGGTTGCTGGACAGCCTGTTGGCCGGGACAGCGGGATCGGCCGTCGTGCTCAAGGATCGCGAAGGTCGCGAGTACGAATCGCCCGCCCGAGTGATTGCCGAACCGGTGGCCGGCAGTGACGTCGTCCTCACGCTCGACGCCGAGCTGCAGGAGATCGCGCAGCGGGCGCTCGACGACGCGATCGACAACATGCAGGCGGACGGCGGTGACGTCGTGATGCTCGATCCCCGGGCGGGGGAGATTCTGGCGGTCGCTTCGCGGCGCGCCGACGGCAGCATGCGGCCCAGCGCCTTCACGGAGACGTTCGAGCCGGGATCGCTGGCGAAAATCTTTGCCGCGGCCGCCCTCATCAGGTTCGATCGGGTGCGCCCCGGCGAGCGGGTGTCCGGCGAAGGGGGCCGCTACCGGCTCGCGGACCGCGTCGTCACGGATGAGCACCCATTGCCGTCGCTCACGCTGGCGGACGCGATTCGCGTCTCGAGCAACATCGCGCTCGTAAAATTCGCTGCGCGGCTCGACCCCGATGAACAGTATGGCGTGCTCCGGGCGTTCGGGTTCGGCGCCCCGACCGGCGTGGATTTCCCGGCGGAATCGCCGGGGCGGCTCCGGCCCCCGCGCGAGTGGTCACGTCCCAGCTCGGCGAGTCTCGCGATCGGCTATGAGCTGGCCGTCACGCCGATCCAGCTTGCGGCCGCGTACGGCGCGATCGCCAACGACGGCGTGCTGCTCGAGCCGACGTTGATTCGCGAGGTGCGCGATCCCCGCGGTGCGCTGCTCTATCGCCATCACCCCGAGCCGGTGCGTCGCGTCGTGTCGCCGCAAGTCGCCGCCAAGCTGCGGGCGCTGCTGCGCGGCGTGGTCGACCCGGGTGGGACGGGCGAGCGGGCCGCGCTCGCGAACTTTCAGCTCGCCGCGAAGACCGGCACGGCGCGGCGCGTCGTCGGCGGCCGCTACGCCGCCGGTCAGTACACGGCGTCGTTCGCGGCGTTGTTTCCCGCCGATGCGCCGCAGCTCGTCGTAGTGATGAAGATCGACAATCCGCAGAAGGGGAGTTACTTCGCGGCGCAGACCGCGGCCCCGGTCACGCGCTCGATGCTCGAGCAGGCGCTCGCCGCGCGCACCGTCGCCCTCGATCGCGCCCGCCTCTCGAACGTCGCGCCCACGACCGATCGTCCGCCGCTCGACGAGCCCGACGGCGTCGTGCCTTACGTCGTGCAGTGGCCGTACGTCCCCGACACGGCCGCGGCCCAACCGGACCGCGTCGTTCCCAACGTCACCGGCCGCCCCCTGCGCGAAGCCGCGCGCACGCTGCACCGGCGTGGCTTCCGCGTCGTCGTGAAGGGCTGGGGCGTGGTGCACCACACTTGGCCCGCGGCCGGTGACAGCGCCGCCGCGGGCACGACCGTCACGGTGTTCGCAGAGCTGCCCCCGAGTTCCGCCCCCACTCCTGCTCGTCCGTGAGTCGATCGCTGCAGGAGGTCGTGGACGCGCTGGCGCGCGCCGGCATCTTGGTCGATGCACCGGATCGGCGCGTCGCGCGCTTGCCGGACATCACCGGTCTCACCGCGGATGCGCGCCGGCTCCAGCCTGGGATGCTGTTCTGCGCCGTGCACGGCGCAGTACTCGACGGTCATCAATTCGTCGCCGAGGCGGCGGCACGCGGCGCCGCCGCCGCGCTCGTCGAATCGCGCCAGAGTGTCGCCCCGGCGCTGTTGCAGATCGTGGTGCGCAACGGCCGGCGGGCCGCCGCGATCGCCGCCGAAGCGTGGTATCGGCGGCCGGCGGCGCGACTGCAGATGATCGGCGTGACCGGAACGAACGGGAAGACGACGTCCGTCCTTCTGGCGCAGCACGTGTTGAGTACGCTCTGGCCGATGGGGGCGATCGGAACGCTGGGCGCCTTCGATCCCGCGGGCGCTCCCGTCGAAAGCGAAGCCGGCAATCTGACGACGCCGGGCCCGATCGATCTGCAGGCGACGCTCGCGGCGCTGGTCGATCGCGGCGCCGGCGGCGTGGCGATGGAAGTCTCGTCGCACAGTCTCGATCAAGGGCGCGTAGAGGGCCTCGTGTTTCGCGCGGCGATCTTCACCAATCTCACGCGCGACCATCTCGACTATCACGAGACCTTCGACGCCTACTTTGCGGCCAAAGCAAGGCTCGTCGGGTACCTCGCCGACGCGGGGCTCGCGGTGATCAACGCCGACGATGCGGCCTGGGCGCGCCTGCCGCGCACACCCCGGCGCATCACGTTCTCGGCGACCACGCAGGCGGCGGACGTCACGGCGCGAGACGTGCGGGTGGACGCGACAGGCGCGCGGTTCAGTCTGGTAACGACGCAGGGCAGCCATCCCGTGACGCTGCCGCTGCTCGGCCGGTTCAACATCGCGAACGCTCTTGGCGTGGCGGCGTGTGCGGTGGGTCTCAACGTGTCGGCCCGTGTGGTCGCCGAGCGCCTCTCGGAGGCACCGCAAGTTCCCGGGCGCATGGAGCGCATCGCCGTCGATCCCTGCGTCGTCCTGCGCGATTACGCGCACACGCCCGACGCTCTGGAACGCGCCTTGGAAACGGTGCGCGAGGTGACGCCCCCGGGAGGACGCGTCATCGTCGTGTTCGGCGCGGGCGGGGACCGGGACCGTGGCAAGCGCGCGCCCATGGGCGAAATCGCCGTCCGCCTGGCCGATGTGGCGATCGCCACGTCCGACAATCCACGCACGGAGGATCCCGAGCGGATTCTGGACGATGTCGAGGCCGGGATGAGTGGGCGACAGCACTATCGCATCGCGGATCGGCACGCGGCGATCGCTCAGGCGATGGAGCTGGCCCGGCAGGGGGACACGATCCTGCTCGCGGGGAAGGGGCACGAGACGTATCAAGTCGTCGGCACGATGAAGGAACCGTTCGACGAGCGCGAGATCGTGCGCAGCCTGGGCGGCGCCTGATGCCCGGACGGCCGTGGACGAGTGATGAGGTCGCGGCCGCGCTCGGCGTCCCGTCGCCTGCCAAGCTCACTTTCTCAGCCATTTCCACTGACACCAGACACCCGACACCCGGCACCCTTTTCGTTGCGCTCAAGGGCGAACACTTCGACGCGCACAACTTCCTCGCGAAGGCCAAGGAGCAGGGCGCGAGCGCGGCGGTCGTCCGGCGCGGCACCCCGAAAGTCGACGGGCTCCCATTCTTTGAGGTAGACGACACGCTCACCGCGCTGGGCCTGCTGGCGCGCGCGCGCCGGCGCATGCTGCCCGAGGGGACGCCGGTCGTCGCCATCACCGGCTCGAGTGGCAAGACCAGCACCAAGGAGATGATCCGCGCGGCGCTCGGCGCGCGCTATCGCGTGCACGCCACCGCCGCGAACCTCAACAATCTGGTCGGTGTGCCGCTCACGATTCTGGCGGCGCCCGAAGATACGGAAGCGCTGGTCGTGGAAGCGGGGGCGAGCGTTCCGGGGGAGATCGCGCGGCTGCGCGACATCATCGAGCCCACGATTGCCGTGATTACGAACATCGGCTATGCGCACGTCGAAGGGTTCGGATCGTTGGAGGGCGTCATGGCAGAGAAGTTGTCGCTGTTGGATGGCGTCCCCGTCGCGATCATCGGCTCAGGGCCGGACGCGATGTGGCCGGAAGCGCGGCGCCGCACCCAGGTGATCCCGGCCGCGCTGCCGGGGAAGAGCGCCGACGACAGCCTGCTCGATCGCTATCTCGACCGGAACGGCCGCCCCCGCCTGTCACTGGATTCCGGCGAGAAGATCACGTTACCGGCGCTGGGGATTCATCAGCTCGAGAACGCCCGGATCGCCCTGGCCGTGGCCCAGCGCGCTGGGGTCGATCACGACGCCGCGGTGCGGGAGCTCGCGGGAGTCCAGCTGCCCGAGGGGCGCGGCGACGTCCGGGAGATCGGCGACCTGCTGGTGATTGACGACAGCTATAACGCGAACCCCGCTTCGCTGCGGCGGGCGGTGCAGACGGGGGCCTGGCTCGCACGCAGACAGCGACGGCCGTTTGTGGTCGTGGTGGGCACGATGTTGGAGTTAGGGCCGGAAAGTGCAAGATTGCACGCCGAAGCGGCGCGCGAAATCGCCCAACGCAAGCCGGCACTGGTGGCAGCCGTTGGCAGATTCGCGCGCGCGTTCGAATCGCTGCGCGAAGCGCTCGGTGGCCGGCTCATCACGGCCGCCGACCCCGAGGCGCTGGGGCCGAAGCTGAAGTCTGCGCTGCGGGGCAATGAGCTGGTCCTGCTCAAAGCATCACGAGGAGTCGCCTTGGAACGTGTCCTTAACTACCTGACCTGATGCTCTACCATTTGCTCGCGCCGCTGGCCCGCAACCACATCATCTTCAATCTCTTCAACTACATCACGTTTCGCGCGGCGGGCGCGACCGTCACCGCGCTGCTGCTCGCCTTCGTCGTCGGCCCCTGGATCATCCGGAAGCTGCGCGAGCATCGCATCGGACAAATCGTCCGCGCCGAGGGTCCCACCAGTCACCACGGCAAGCGGGGCACGCCGACCATGGGTGGCCTGATCATTATTCTGGCGACGGTCGTTCCCACGCTGTTGTGGGCGCGGCTCGACAGTCGCTACGTCATCGTGACGGTCGCGGCGACGTTGTGGATGGGATTGATCGGCTTTCTGGACGACTATCTGAAGATCGTGCGGGGCCAGTCGCAGGGACTCGTCGCGCGCTGGAAGCTCGTCGGCCAAGTGTCGTTCGGCATTGGACTCGGTGTCTATATCCTGCTGTTCCCCCTCACCAGCAGCGTCGACCCGAACGCGACCCAGCTCCCGTTCTTTAAATACATCGTCTGGGTGCTGCCGTGGCCGATCTACCTCGCGTTCGTGACGTTCGTGACGACGGCGAGCTCGAACGCCGTGAATCTGACCGACGGGCTCGACGGACTCGCGGCCGGACTCACCGTGATTGCCGTTGGGGCGTTCGCGATCTTCTGCTACCTGTTCGGACGCGTGGACGCGGCCCGCTACCTCGGCGTCCTCCATCTGCCCGGCGCGGGGGAGCTGACGATCTTCTGCGGCGCGTTGATGGGTGCCGCGCTCGGATTCCTCTGGTTCAATGCCTATCCCGCGCAGGTGTTCATGGGCGACACCGGGGCGCTGGCGATCGGCGGCGCGCTGGGGACGGTCGCGATTCTCCTCAAGACGGAGTTCCTGCTGCTCATCGCCGGCGCCGTGTTCGCGGCGGAGACCCTGTCGGTCTTGATCCAGACCACAACCTACAAGTGGCGCAAGCGGCGCTACGGAAAAGAGTACGCCGATGCCCACAAAGTCTTTCGGATGGCACCGCTGCATCATCATTTCGAAAAGCTCGGGTGGGCGGAGCCGCAAGTCGTCATGCGGTTCTACATCCTGGGGGTGCTGTGCGCGATGATCGCGCTGGCCACGCTCAAAGTGCGGTGATGGAGCAGCTCGTCCCGGAGGCCTGGCGCCGGCCCGGCAGCGTCGTTGCGATCATCGGGCTCGGCAAAAGCGGCGTCGCGGCGGCACGGCTGCTCGCGCGCGAAGGGGTGCGCGTCTACGCGAGCGACGCGTCCGATCATCCCTATGCGGGGGAAGCGGCGGAGGCGTTGAAGAGCGTACCGTGGGTCGACGTGGACATCGGGCGCCACGATCTCCGCAAGATCCGTCAGGCGATCGGGGTGGTCGTCTCACCGGGCGTGCCGCCGGACGCGCCCGTGTTGACGGCGGCGCGGCACGCGGGTGTGGAGATCGTGTCGGAGCTCGATCTCGGCTTCCGCGCCCTCGCGGCGCTGCAACCGGGCACGCGCAGCATCGCCATCACGGGCACCAACGGGAAGACCACGACGACCGCCCTGATCGCGCATCTGCTCAGCGCGGCCGGCTTGCCGTCCACCACCGCGGGCAACATCGGCCGGCCGGTGACCGACCTCGCCATGGCGAACGAGCGGTATCAATGGCTCAGTCTCGAAGTCTCCTCGTTCCAGCTGCACGACAGCCCCAACTTTGCGCCTGACGTCGGCATACTGACGAACCTCGCGCCCGATCATCTCGACCGTTATCCGTCGGCGGAGGCGTATTATGCCGACAAGCGCCTGCTGTTTCGCAACGCGCGTGCGGACAATGTGTGGGTGCTCAATGCCGATGACCCGCTCGTGCTGGACCTTGCGCGCGGGGTGGCGGGCCGCAGGGTGCTGTTTTCGCTCGCCAAGCCGGCCGATGCCTCGTACGACGCGACAAAACGGCTGCTGCGGCTGGGGGGAGAATCGCTGATCACGCGCGACGAGCTGCACCTCCTGGGCGACCACAACGTCGCCAACGCGCTGGCCGCGGCATTGGCCGTGCACGAGGCCGGCGTACCGGCGCCGTTGCTCGGCGCAGGGCTGCGCTCATTTCGGGCGCTGCCGCACCGGCTCGAGCCGGTGCGCGAAGTCGGCGGAATACTATGGATCAACGATTCGAAGGCGACGAACATCGCGGCGACGACCGTGGCGGTCATCGCCATGCAGCGTCCTTTCGTGCTGTTGCTCGGTGGCCGGCACAAAGGCGAGCCGTACACGAGCCTCGCGCCGCTGCTCGCCGAGCGCTGCCGGTTGGTCATCGCGTATGGTGAAGCCGGCCCGCTCATCGAGCAGGATCTCGGCGGAAAGGTGCCCCTCGAGCGCGGCACGACGTTCGAGGATATCATCGCGCGCGCGCGGCGCGCGGCGAAGCCGGGCGACGCGGTGCTGCTGTCTCCGGCGTGCTCGAGCTACGACATGTTCAAGAACTACGAGGTGCGGGGGGCCACATTCCGGCGACTAGTCGAAGCGCAGTGATGTGGGAAGGCCGGCTGCTCGCGGTGGTCACCGCGGTGCTGGTCGTTTTCGGCCTGGCGGCCGTGTACGGGGCATCGAGTCTCGTTACGACGGCCGGCGGCCAGGTCGGCGCGAGCTTCGCCCTGCGCCAGGCGGTCGGCGCGGGGGTCGGCGGCTTGCTGGCCGTCGTCTTCGCGCGCACCGACTATCATCGCTGGCGACGCTGGGCCTGGCCGCTGCTGGGTGTGACCGGGCTGCTGCTGCTCATTCCGCTGCTCCCGTTCACTCATCCCATCACGCCGACGATCAACGGCGCGCGGCGCTGGGTCAACCTCGGTGTGTTGACGCTGCAGCCCTCCGAGCTCGCGAAGTTCGCGGTCGTGGTGTGGTGCGCGATGCTCGCCGCCAAAAAGGGTGAGCAAGTGCGCGACTTCCAGAAGGGCGTGTTGCCATTCGTCGTCATTCTGGTGCCGGTGATCGGCCTGATTTTTCTCGAGCCGCATCTATCCATGGCGTTGCTCATCGCGCTTCTCGCCGGCAGCGTGATGTTCACGGCGGGCGCGCGGATCGGGCACTTCCTCGCCCTGGGAGTCGCGGCGGGGCCGCTGCTCTTCGGCGCGGTGGCGACGGCGCAGTATCGCCTGGCCCGCGTGTTGACGTTCCTGAACCCCGGCGCCGCCCCCGCGGAGGCGACGTGGCAGGTCCAGCAGTCGCTCACGGGCATCGGGGCGGGGCAGCTGCTCGGTGCGGGATTCGGGCAGGGCCAGCAGAAACTCGGCTATCTGCCGTATGCGTATTCCGATTTCATTTTCTCGACGATCGGCGAAGAGTGGGGGTTCGTGGGCGTGGTCGCGATCGCGCTGCTGTTCGGCACGTTCGTGTGGTTGGGCTTCCGCATTGCGCGGCATGCGCCCGATCTGTTCGGGCAACTGCTGGCCACCGGGATCAGCGTGATGGTGGGACTCAGCGTCGTGCTCCACATCGGGGTGAGCCTGGCGGTGATTCCCGCGACTGGCGTCACTTTACCATTCATGTCATATGGCAGGTCCTCACTGATTGTTGCGCTCGCGGCAACCGGTGTGCTGGCGAGTGTCGGGCGAGCCCGGAAAGCGTAATGCGGATTTCGGATTGCGGATTGCGGAATGTAAAGGGGGCGTTCGAGCAGCTTGAAAGAGCTTCGACGCTCACCTTGAAATTCCGCATTCCGCAATCCGCATTCCGCAATTGGTTTGCGTGAAAATCTTGATTGCGGGCGGAGGCACAGGGGGACACCTGATGCCGGCTCTCGTGCTCGCGCGTGTTGCCGCTGATCAGGGTCACGACGTCGTTCTCGTCGGCGCGGCCCGCGGCATCGAGGCGCAAATCCTGCCCCGTCATCCCTTTCGCTTTCATCTTCTGCCGATGGAGCCGTTCTATCGGCGCGCGTGGTGGCGCAATCTGCGCTGGCCGCTGATCGCCGCGCGGGCGTGGCGCGCCGCGGGACGGGTGCTGCAGGATGAACGGCCCGCGATTGTCATCGGCACGGGTGGGTACGCCGCGGGTCCCGTCGTGTGGCGCGCGCAAAACGCCCGGATCCCGACCGCGCTGCAGGAGCAGAACGCGTTCCCCGGACTCACGCAGCGCTGGCTCGCGCGCCGCGCGCAACAAATCCATCTCGGGTTCCCTGAAGCGCGCCTCGGTCTCAAACCGGGCCGGCACACCCAGGTCTTCGTGTTCGGCAATCCGATCACGCCGCCGGGTCGAGTCGACGCCGCGGCCGCACGCGCCGAGTTCGGCTTGAGCGCAGAGCGGCGGACGGTGCTCGTGTTTGGTGGCAGCCAGGGCGCACGCGCGCTGAACGAGACAATCGCCGGCGTGTTGCAACGCGGGCTGCTCGGCGACGTGAATCTGTTGTGGGGGACGGGCGCGATGCACCTCGACCGCTACGCCGCGTTCGCCGTGCCGGGCCGGGTCGTCGTGCGGGGATTCTTCGATCCGATCGGCGTCGCATACGCCGCGGCACACGTCGTCGTCGCGCGCGCGGGCGCGATGACGGTCTCGGAGCTGTGTGCGTGGGGGAAGCCCAGCGTCCTGGTGCCGCTGCCGACCGCCGCGGCCGATCACCAGACCTTCAACGCCCGCGCGCTCGCCAACGCCGGCGCGAGTGTCCTGCTCCTCGAGCGGGAGTTCACGCCCGACGCGTTCGCAAAAACCGTCGTCCCGCTCGCCGCCGACGAGAACCGACTCGACGCCCTGGCCCGAAGTGCCCGCGGACGGGGTCACCCGAACGCCGCCCGAAGCATCATGGAAAAGGTATTGGCGCTTTCGCAAGTCGAGTAGATTTCCTATATTAGCTGCCCACAGATGACCTTGTTTCGAACCGGGGATCCCCGACCTATCCACCTCATGGGTATCGCCGGGGCGGGGATGAGCGCCCTGGCGCTGATTGCCAGGCACCGGGGAGTCGCGATAACTGGCTGTGATGCTGACACTTCCGGGGTTGGCAGCGCTGACCTGACCGCCTTGGGAGTTCCTGTTTGGCGGGGCCACGATCCGAGCCACGTAGACGGCGCTCGCGCCGTGATCGTGACGGCGGCGGTCCCGCGGGATCACCCGGAACTGGCCCGGGCGCGAGCCCTGGACCTGCGGGTCGTGCGTCGTGCCGATGCGCTGGGGGAGCTGGTCGCTGGCGACGGAAAAACGAGCGTCGTAGCGGTGGCCGGCACGCATGGCAAGACGACCACCACGGTCATGGTGACTGAGGCGCTCACGGCCGCCGGGCGAAATCCAACGGGACTCGCCGGCGGCCGTGTCGCTGCATGGGGTGGCAACGCGCGCATCGGCGGCGATGAGTTGTTCGTCGTGGAGGCCGACGAGTACGACAAGGCCTTCCTGTCACTCAAGCCGACGGTGGCGGTTGTGAACAACGTCGAAGCCGATCACCTCGAGTGCTACGGCAGCATCGAAGCGCTGGAGGAAGCGTTCGCGGATTTTGCGGGACGTGCGGCGCGTGTCATCGTCGGAGCCGACGACGCCGGCGCCGACCGCGTCGCGTTGAAGCTCGAGGCGCCGGTGTGGCGCGTGGGCCAGGGCGCGACGGCGGACGTGCGCATTCGCGCGGTACGACTCGAGCCAGGCGGCTCGCGCGCGACGATCGCGCTGCCGGGCGCGATGACGGTCGAGCTCGCGCTGGCGGTGCCGGGGTTGCACAACGTGCGCAACGCCGCCGCGGCACTCGCGGTGTTGCACGCACTCGGGGCCGACGTACACGCCGGCGCGCGCGCGCTCTCGGAATTCCGCGGCGTGGGGCGGCGGTTCGAGCGGCTGGGTGAAGCGGGTGGCGTGACGGTCGTGGACGATTACGCGCACCATCCGACGGAAGTGGCGGCGACGCTGGCCGCGGCGCGCCAGGTGTATCCCGGCCAGCGCCTGGTGGCGGTGTTTCAGCCGCATCTGTTTTCGCGCACGGCGTTGCACGGCGAGGCATTGGGAAAAGCGCTCGCAGCCGCGGACATCGTCGTCGTCGCACCGATTTATGCCGCGCGGGAGCAGCCGCAGCCCGGTGTCACGCATCATCTGGTCGTGCGCGGCGCGACACGCGCCGGAGCAGCGACGGTTGGCGTACGCGATCGGGCAGGATTGACGAATCACGTCGCGCGCGCGGTGCGCCAGGGCGACGTCGTGTTCACGCTGGGCGCGGGCGACATCACGCGCGTCGGACCCGAGCTGCTGGAAATATTGAGAGCGGGGAACGGAGAGCAGGGAGCAGTCGCATGAAGTCGAAGTTCCGCGTGCCGCGCATCCCCCGTGTCTCGTGGCGAGTGTTGGCGTGGGCAAGCGCGGCGATGGCGGGCCTGGTGATCTGGATGGCGGCGCCGCTCGCATTGCGCCGCATGACGTTCTTCGGCGTGCGACAGGTAGAGGTCGTCGGCATCCGGTATCTGGATGCCGATCAGGTGTTGGCGGCGCTGCGGCTGTCCCCGCACGCGAGTGTCTTCGACGACACCGGCGTGCTCGCCGAGCGGCTCCGCGAGCTGGATGGTGTGGCCGACGCATCGGTGAGCCGCCGGCCGCCGGGGTCGTTGATAGTGATTGTGCGGGAGATCGAGCCGGTCGCGTTGGTGATGAATGGCCGCGGCGCGCTCGACCCCGTCGATGCGGACGTGCGACCGCTGCCGTTCGATCCGGCGAGCCTCGACCTGCCGGTCGTGCAGGCGGCGGACAGTGGTGTGGTGGGGGTGCTCGCGCGGGTGCAGGCGTTCGACCCCGCGCTGTTTCAGACGATCGATGCCGCGCGGCGGGTTGCATCGCCCCGTGGCGGAGTGCTTCTCGAATTGGGCTCGCATCGCGTGCTGCTCAGCAGCGACGCAGGGCCGGAGGTGATCGAGGCAGTGGTTCTGGTGGCGAGAGATCTGGCGGCCAAACGGCGGTCCTATGCCGAGCTCGACGCCCGTTTCGACGGGCAGGTCGTGGTTCGGCGCCGTCCTGCCCCCCCCAGCCTCCCCAGCTCCACCCGCCCACGCCTCGCGGGACGTGTCTGATGCCCGATCGCCGCCTCGTCGCCGGACTCGATCTCGGCAGCACCAAGACCTGCGCGGTCATCGCGGAGGTCGCGGGCGATCTGCCGCGCTCGCCGCTCGCCAAGATTCTCGGTGTCGGGCTCGCGAAGAACAGCGGCGTGCGGCGCGGCATGGTGCGCGACATCGACGAGACGACGCGGTCGGTCGCCGCGGCGCTCAAAGACGCTGAACGGATGGCGGGGGCGCGCGTCACCGACGTCACCTGCGGCATCGCGGGCGAGCACGTGTCGGCGCGCGGCTCTACCGGCGTCGTGGCGGTGAGCGGCGAGGAAATCAGCCCGCAGGATGTCGCGCGCGTCAACGAAGTCGCGCGTGCGGTCTCGCTGGGGCGCGATCACGAGCTGCTCCACGACATTCCGCAGGAATACGTTGTCGACCAACAGCACGGCATTTCGGATCCGGTCGGCATGACGGGCACGCGGCTCGAAGTGGAGATGTATCTCGTCACCGCGCAGGCGACGGCGGGACAGAATCTCCGCAAGAGCGTGCAACGTGCGGGCTATCGCGTCGCCGACCTCGTGCTCGAGCCACTCGCCGCGTCGTACGCCGTGCTCACCGATGACGAGAAAGAGCTCGGCGTGGCCCTCGTGGAAGTTGGGGGCAGCTCGACGGGGGTGGCCATCTTTCACGAGGGCAAGATCCGCCACCTCGCGTCGCTCAAATATGCCGGCTCCCACGTCACCAGCGATCTGGTGCAGGGCCTCGGCGTGACGCAGTCGGACGCGGAGCGGTTAAAAGAGCGCCATGGGTCGGCCTACTCGCCGCTCGTGAGCGCCGACGAAGTCGTGAGCCTGCCGTCGACGGCGGGGCAGGGCGCGCGCACCGCGCCCCGCGAGCTGGTCGCGCATATCATCCACCAGCGCGTGGACGAGATCTTCCAGCTCGTGGGCCGCGAATTCGAGCGCGCCGGCTACGGCGCGGGCCGCCTGCCGGCCGGCGTGGTGCTGTCGGGTGGAACGGCGCATCTGCCGGGAATGGTCGAGCTGGCGCGCGAGGTGTTCGCGGTGCCGGTGCGGGCCGGCCATCCGGAGCTGGGCATTTCCGGACTCGTCGACAGTGTGCAAGCGCCGCGCTACGCGGTACCGGTCGGCCTGGTGTTGTACGCGGCGCGCAAGATCGCACACGGTGGAGGGTCGGCGCCCAGCGTGTTGTTCGGCGCGCGTCCCGAGAAACTGTTTGCGCCACTCAAGAGATGGTTGCAAGACTTCTTCTGAGCCCTAGGGGAGAACCATGATCTTCGAACTCGAAGAAACCGTTACGCAGAACGCGCGGATGAAAGTCGTCGGCGTCGGCGGGGGCGGTGGCAATGCCCTCAACCGGATGATCGACGAGCACGTGAGCGGAGTCGAGTTCATCTCGGTGAATACCGATGCTCAGGCGCTCCTCAACAACAAAGCCGACGTCAAAGTCCAGATCGGTAAAAAGCTGACGCGGGGGCTCGGCGCCGGCGCCCGGCCCGAAATCGGCCGCCAGGCGATCGAAGAGAATCGCGATGAGGTGCTGCACGCGCTGCAGGGCGCGGACCTCGTGTTCGTCACCTGCGGTATGGGCGGCGGGACGGGGACCGGCGCGGCACCGATCATCTCGCAGGTCGCCCGCGACCTGGGGGCGCTGACGATCGGCATCTGCACCAAGCCATTTCTGTTCGAAGGGCGCAAGCGGATGCGGCAGGCGGAAATGGGGATCGCCGAGATGCGCAAGCACGTCGATACGATGATCGTCGTGCCCAACGAGCGGCTGCTCGCGGTCGTCGGCAAAGGCATTCCGTTCCAGGACGCGTTGAAGAAGGCCGACGAGGTGCTGCTGCATGCGACGCAGGGCATTTCGGCGCTCATCTGCGTGACCGGTCTGGTGAATGTAGATTTCGCGGACGTCCGCACCGTGATGCAGAACGGCGGCGCGGCCCTCATGGGGACGGGCCAGGGGCGCGGCGAGAACCGCGCGATGGAAGCGGCGCAGCAGGCGATTTCGAGCCCGCTGCTCGACAACATCTCGATCGCCGGCGCGACGGGCGTGCTGATCAACATCACCGGCGGCGAAGACCTGACGCTCGGCGAAGTGACGCAGATCAGCGAGGCGATTCACGACGCCGCGGGCGACGAGGCGGAGATCATTTTCGGCGCCGTCAACGATCCCGCGATGCACGGCGAAGTCCGGATCACCGTGATCGCCACCGGGTTCGATAAAACCGGCGCCATGGCGGACGCGCTGGCCGGGATGCCGCAGCGGCCGGCCGCGGGTGTGCTGCCGTTCCGCGGGCCGGGTGCGCGCCCGACGCCGGCACCGCCCCCGGGCTTCGTGAAGCCGGCCGAAAGCACGCCCAAGCGGGGCGCACCGACGCAGGTGCCGTTGAATCCAGAGCTGAACGAGATGGAGATTCCGACTTTTATTCGGAGACAGATGGACTGATGGCGTGGGGTGGGTCGAGGGGCCGGGCCAGTCGCTACGTTATCACCGGAGCGCTCGCCACCGGCATGCTGGTGTGGGCGGCACATGAAGCCTGGCCCTCGCGCGACATTCCCGTCGCGCTGCCCATCGTGGTCACCAGCGCCTACGATGAGTGGTCGGACACGCTCGGCCGGCGCGAGATCTTGTCCGACGTGCTGGCGCGAGCCGGGATCACCGGCCGCGAGTACGTCTCCTTCCTGAAGGCCACGCACGCGCTCAATCCCCGGCGGATGCAGCCGGGGCTCATCTTCGAAGTGCGGCGCTTGAAGGGCGCCGCGGTCGCCCATCGCCTCGGCGTGCGGCTCGACCCCGAGCGGCACCTGCTGCTGACGCGCCTCGGGGGCGATTCGGGCTGGAGCGAGACGGTCGAAACCGTTCCCTGGACGACGGAGCGGCTTCGCACCACCGCCGTCATTCAATCGAATCTGTACGATGCGCTCGACGCGGCGATCCCGGATTCATTTCTGCCGGTCCGCCAGCGCGTCGCGCTCGCCTGGGCCATTGCCGACGTGTACGACTGGGAGGTCGACTTCACGCGCGATCTACGTCCCGGCGATCGCGTGGAAGTCGTGATCGAGCGGCTGCAGTCGCCGGAAGGGGAGAAGCGGCTCAGCCGGATTTTGGCCGCGCGCGTCGATGTGGCGGGGATCCCCAGCTTCGCGTTTGCGTTCGATAATCCGAACGGCTCAACCGGCTTCTACGACGATCGTGGCCGCTCGTTGCGTCGCGCCTTTCTGCGTGCACCGCTGCGCTTCAGCCACATCTCGAGCCGCTTCGGTGGGCGCTTCCATCCGATCCTCAAGCGCTGGAGAACCCACGAGGGCACCGATTACGCCGCGGGCTACGGCACGCCGGTGCGCGCCACCGCGGACGGCATCGTGACCGAGGCAGGCCGCAACGGCGGCTACGGCAATCTGGTCGAGCTGCGGCACGCCAACGGCATTCGCACGCGCTACGGCCACCTCTCGCGCTTCGCCTCGGGCCTCCATGTGGGACAGCGGGTCGCCCAGCAGCAGATCATCGGCTACGTGGGCGCGACGGGTCTCGCCACTGGCCCGCACCTGCACTACGAGTTCCTCGTGAACGGCCGGCCGACGAATCCGCAGCGCAAAGACGCCGGTGCCGGCGAGCCGGTGGCGTCGAAGTTGAAATCGGCATTCGACGCCGTACGCGCGCAGCTCCTCGCCGAGCTGGAGCCGGCGCTGGGTCAGCCCGCGGGACCGGCACTGGGCTCGGTGGCGGGCCCCGCCCGCGACGACTAAGTCTCCTCTCGCCAACAACAGGTTCCGTGGAGCTCTATCCCGCCGTTGATATCGAAGGCGGGCGCGTGGTGCGCGCCCATGGCCCCATGGTCCAGCCGCTCGCCGCGCTGGCCGAGTTCACGCGCGCGGGCGCGCGTTGGATTCACCTCGTCGACATGGACCGCGCGTACGGACGGAAGGACAATCACGAGCTCATCGGCGCGGTGCTGAAAGCGGCGCAGGTCCGCGTGCAGGTCGGCGGCGGGCTGTTTCATGAGCGCGACATCGACCAGGCGTTTACGCTCGGTGCCACGCGCGTGGTGATCGGGCCGCGGGGCGCGGTGGACGATGGGCTCGTCGCGCGACTCGTCGCCCGCCATGGCGCTCCGCGTCTCGCCGTGGGCATCGACGCGAACGGGGGCCGGGTCGCGCCCCGCGGCACCGCCGAGATCCTGGAGCTCACCGCGCGGGAGCTGGCGACGCGCGTCGCGCGGCTGGGAATCCGCACGATCATTTACAACGAAGTCACCCGCGACGGCAAACTCACGGGACCCGATATCGCTGGAGCCACGGAGCTCGCGGCGCTCGGTCTCGATGTGATCGTATCGGGTGGCGTGGGCTCGCTCGATGATCTGCGCGCCGCGCGTGTCGCCGGGCTGGCCGGCGCCTGCGTCGGGCGCGCGCTGTACGACGGCAAGTTCACCGTCGCGGAGGCCCTCGCGTGTCTCTCGTGATCCTGCGGGTGGTCGCCGTGCTGGCGTTGATCCTGCTGCTCTGGAATCCATCGAGCGCCCGGCTCCTCCCGGCCGGCGATCAGCCGATCGTGCTGCTCGATGCGTCGCTCAGTATGACCGGCGCGCCGTGGCAGGCCGCCCTCGACAGCGCGCGCGCGTACGCGCGACGCCGCGCTGTCGTCTGGCGCTTCGGCGCGGGCGTCACGGCGTTCGACACCACGCCCCCAACCGCCGGAGCGAGTCACCTCGGCCCCGCGCTCGAAGCCGCCGCCGGCCGCGCCGGTGAGGTCGTGATCGTGACCGATGGCAACGTCGATGACGTCGCCAGCATCCCGCCCGATCTCCTGCGCCGCCCACGGATTATCGTGCAGCCGCGACCTGCATTCTTCGACGCCTACGTCGCCGGGGTCGAAGGGACGAGGTATGTGATGCGGACCGACACCATCCGGCTCAGGGCGAGTTACGGGACGGCGGGGAAGAGGGACGGGGTTCGGGGGACGGGTAAGGCCACGCTCACGCTGTCGGTTGAAGGCCGCCGCCTTGCTTCGCAATCAGTGACGCTTCCCGACAGCGGATTGATCACTACGGAAGTTACCCTTCCCGCGTCCCACGTCCCCCGTCCCGGTTGGCAGGTTCTCCAGGTCAGCCTCGACGGTGTGAAAGACGGCGAATCTCGCGACGACGCCCGATTGTTCGTGATCGACGTGAGTCTCGAGCCGGCCGCCGTCATCTTCGCCTCGCCGCCCGATTGGGAGGCGCGCTTTCTGGCGCGTACCCTGAGCGATGTGGCGCGGCTACCGGTGCGCGTCTTCGTCGAGACCGAAGCGGGGCGCTGGCGCGACGGCGCGACGCTGGCGCCCGTTGCCGGCGCCGAGCTGACGCGCGCGGCGAGCGCGGCGCGGCTGGTGATCGCGACGGGCGATCCCGCGCGCGCGCGAGAATTCACCGCGGGGACCGGGGGGGGGGCGGCAGCCCGGAGCGCGGTCTGGTTGTGGCCGACCAATGGACAGACGGGAGACTGGTATGTCGAGCGTCCGCAGTCGTCCCCCTTCACCGCGGCGCTGGCCGGAGTTTCGTGGGACTCGTTGCCGCCGGCGACCGCCGTCACCGTGCCGGCCCGCGATTCGAACCGTACCGCCAGCGTCGCCCTCGCCGCCAGGCTGGCGCGCCGCGGTCTGGCACGCCCGATCGTCTCACTCGAGCAGCGCGATGGTCGCCGCGTCGCGAGCATCACCGCGGCCGGGCTGTGGCGGTGGGCATTTCGCGGCGGCGCCGCGGAGCAAGCCTACCGCAGCGTCATCGCGGCAGTGGTCGATTGGTTGTTGGGGGAGCAGGGAGGGGGGACGCGGGAGCGAGTCGTACCGGAGTTCTTCGAAGTCCCGAACGGTCTGCCAACCGTTTGGCGCTGGACCGCGGCCGACAGCGCGAGACCCCTCGGCATCACGCTCAGGAGCGGCGCCACGACGCGGACGGACACATTGCGGTTCGACGCCGGCGGCCGGGCGCAGCTGCTTCTTCCTCCCGGCAGCTATCGCTACACCTTGAGTGGCGGACCGGAGCAGGGCGTCGTCGCCGTCGAGACCTTCTCCGAGGAGTGGTTGCCCCCCCCGCGTGCGCCCGCGCTCAGCGCCCAGCCCGGTGAAGCGATCGCGCGCGTCGCATCCGTCGGGCTGCGGGATCGGTGGTGGCTGTTCGTCATCGCGATCCTGGCGCTCGCGACCGAATGGGCGCTGCGCCGGCGCCAGGGACTCCCGTAATGGGAGGGGCAGGGGGCCTCTGGAAAAAAATCGGCCGCTTCTTTACGGGCGATGCAACCGGCCTCGAAACCGTTCAGCGGCTGCTCGTCGAAGCGGACTTCGGCGTCGCCGCGACCAACGAGACGGTCGAACGGCTGAGTCGCGCCGACAACGTCGATCAGGCGACGCTGGAGCGTATCGTCGTGGAGCAGCTGGGCCCGCCGTCAGCCCCCTTGGCGCGCGCCGTTCAGCCGCCGACGGTCATGCTCATTTTCGGCGTCAACGGCACGGGCAAGACGACAACGGTCGCGAAGCTCGCGAAGCGGCTCCAGTCGGAAGGCCGCAGCGTGCTGCTGGCGGTCGCCGACACATTCCGCGCGGGCGCGACCGAACAGCTGAAGATCTGGGCCGACCGTCTCTCGGCGCCGTTCGTGGGCGCCAGGCAGCGGGGTGATCCCGCTGCCGTCGCCTTCGATGCCGTTGACGCCGCGGTGAGCCGAGGAATCGACACTGTGCTCGTGGATACCGCCGGCCGGCTGCACACCGATGAGCGGCTGCGCGAGGAGCTCAAAAAGGTGGTGCGCGTGGTCGCCAAGCGACACACCGGCGCGCCGCACGAATCGCTGCTCGTGCTCGACGCGACGGTGGGACAGAATGCCGTACTCCAGGCGGAGTCCTTTGCCGCGGCGGTTCCGCTCACCGGCCTCGTCATCACGAAGCTCGACGGAACGGCGAAGGGTGGCAGCGTGGTCGCGCTGCGCCGGGCGGTCCCCGTGCCGATCCGCTTTCTGGGCACTGGGGAGACGGTCGATGATCTCGAGTTGTTTGATCCTGTGAAGTTCGCCCATCGTCTGGTCTCCGGTTGAAGCTACAGCTCACCGCACCGGTCAAGTTCTTGAAAGGCGTCGGCCCCAAGCGCGCCGAAGCCCTCCAGCGACTCGGCATCCGCACCGCCGGCGATCTGCTCTATCACGCGCCGCATCGCTATCTCGACGCCACGACCGTGACACCGCTGGCGCGGGCCGCCATCAACCAGGAGGTGACCTGCGTTGGGCGCGTCGTCAGCACCGGCGTGTTGCCGACGCGCCGGGGACTGCGCGTCTTTCGCGCGGTGCTGAAGGATGAGAGCGGACTGCTCGAGTGCGCCTGGCCGGGGCGCCCGTTCCTCGAGCGCCAGATCAAGAAAGGCCAGTTGTTGCTCGTGACGGGCCCCGTCCGCTACTACCACGGCAAACAGATCGTGCCGCGCGAGTTCATCGTGTTGGCCGAAGCGGGTGACGACACCGAGAGCAATCCCGGCGTCGTGCTGCCGATTTATCCCGCCACCGAAGGCCTCACGCACCGCCAGATTCGCGCGCTGGTCCAGCAACATCTGGACGAGCTGTTGCCACTCGTCCACGATCCGCATCCCGCTGCGTTTCGCGCGACCCACGGCCTCATTGAGCTGCCCAAGGCGTTTGAGCTGGTGCACCGACCCGCGAAGGTGGAGGACGCCGAACTCGGTCGGCGCCGTCTGGCCTTCGACGAGCTGTTTGACCAGCAGCTCGTGCAGGCGCGGGCGCGCCACTTGGCCAAGCGGGCGCGCGCCGGAATTCGATTCGAGCTCAAGCGCGAGCTCACGACCCGCCTCAAAGAGCACCTGCCGTTCGAGTTGACCGCCGATCAACGCCACGCGATCCGCGAGATCACGGACGATATGACCGCGCCGCTCCGCATGCACCGGTTGCTGATGGGCGACGTCGGCACGGGCAAGACGGTCGTGGCGCTCTTCGCGATGCTGCTGGCGGCGGAGAATGAATACCAGGCCGCGATCATGGCGCCCACCGAGCTGCTCGCCGAGCAGCACGGCGTCACATTGACGCGGCTGCTGGAGCCGCTGGCGATCCGGCCCGAGCTGCTGCTGGGCCGGATGACGGCGGCGGAGAAGGCAGCGGTGCGCGAGCGCATCGCGAGCGGTGGGCCACGCGTCGTCGTCGGCACGCACGCGTTGATCCAGGAGTCCGTCACGTTTCGCCGCCTGGGGCTCGCGGTGATCGATGAGCAGCATCGGTTCGGTGTTGAGCAGCGCGCCGCGCTGGTCGAGAAAGGCGATGCCCCCGACGTCTTGCTGCTGACCGCGACCCCGATCCCGCGCTCGCTCGCGCTCACGCTGTACGGCGATCTCGACGTCACCCAGATCCGCGAGCGGCCGCCGGGTCGTGGGACCGTGAAGACGGCGCTCCGCACCGACGCCGCGCGGTCGAAGATCTACGACTTCATTCGCACCGAATGCGCGGCGGGGCGGCAGGCGTACGTGATCTATCCGGTGATCGACGAATCAGAGCGCGCCGACCTCAAGGCCGCGACGACCATGGCCGAGAAGCTGGCGAAGACTTTCGCGGAGTTTCGGGTGGGATTGGTGCACGGCCGCTTGAAGGCTGACGAGCGCGACGGAACGATGCGTGCCTTCCGGGACAACGCGGTCAACATTCTGGTTGCCACCAGCGTGATCGAAGTCGGCATCGACGTGGCGAACGCGACCGTGATGCTCATCGAGCACGCCGAGCGGTTCGGGCTGGCGCAGCTCCATCAGTTGCGGGGCCGGGTCGGCCGCGGCGCGGCGGCGAGTCACTGCATCCTGCTCTCCGATTCGTCTGAGGCGGCGCCGCGGCTGCAGGCGTTCACCGAAACCACGGACGGCTTCAAGATCGCCGAGCTCGACTTGCACGAGCGGGGCATGGGCGAGCTCGCGGGCGCGCGGCAGTCCGGCGGCGTGGCGCTGCGGTACGCGAACCTCGAGACCGACTTGCCGCTGCTCGATGCCGCGCGCAAGGCCGCGGCCGCGATCATCGCGCAAGATCCCGCGCTCGAGAAGGGTGAGCACGTGGCGTATCGGGAGCGGATCGTGACGCGGTACGAGAGAGGATTCGAACTGTTCCGGGTGGGATAACTATTGCGCAATTGTCAAAAGGCGATCCGCAGCCCCACTTGCAGCGGAGCAAAGGGAATGTTTCCCGGCCCCTCCCCCGGGTGCAGATCAATAATGAATAGCGCGGTGGTTGCGAGCAGGCTCGCCTGCGCGCCCAGCAGCCAGTGATTGGCGCGGCGGTCGTACGCGCGCGAGCGCTGGTACAGCTGCTCGGCGTCGCTCCGCACGTAGCGGCCGTCGGACGCCAACGCGCAGGCGTCCTGCGCGGATCGACAAATATCGAGCAGCGCATTCCACGCGCGCCGCGACTGGTTGTGCTCCCGCTCGGCGAACATGATCAGCGCGGCGACGCTCGCGGCCGTGAGCCATTTGCCGTTGTGCACGACGGCACGCTGGAACGAGTCACGTTGGCCCGACACGTCTCGAGCCTGCGCCGAAAGGCTCGGAGCGGTACCAGACAGCAGCAACACAACGATCGCGGTCGAGCGCCTCATCGATACGTATGAATATTGCCGCGGCCCGCGACGACCACCACCTGGCGGTCGCGCACCAGCGGTGGCTCCTCGATCGGGCCGGCGACTTGAGCGCGCCAGCGAATCGCTCCGCTCGCGGGATCGACCAGCAGCACCTCGCCGCTCACGCTCCCCACCAGCACGCCGGACGCGAGCGGCGTCGGTCCCGCCGTGGCGACGATGTCGAGCGCGTGACTCGTCGCGCCCGCGGGGGCGTCGACCGGAATCCGCCACAGGCGGCCGTCGCGCGACAGCACGAACAGCGTGTCGCCCACGAGCGCGGGCGCGCCATACACGGCGTCGCCGGCGACGCGGTCCCAGGTGACAGTCCACGCCGCGAGGTCGACCGCTACGACATGACCGTTCGTTGTGGTGAGATATGCTCGACGCCCATCGGTCGCGGGGGTTACGAGGACCGCACCGGGCAGCCGCAGCCGCGCCCGCACCGTGCCTGACTCCCGATCGATCAGATAGAGCGTGTCGTCGGTTGTGGCAACGAGCAGCCCGCGCGGGGTGGGCAGCGGCCCGGCCCGCACGGCGCCGCTGACGGCCGTCTGCCACTTCGTTTGTCCGCGTTCCAGCTCCAAACGCAGCACCAGCCCTTCTTCGGTGGCCGCGTAGATCGCTTCGCCGTCGAACGCGAGCGGCGCCGTCACGCTTCCACCGCCGGCACGCGTGCGCCACAGCTGCCGTCCGTCCCGCAAGCGGATGGCGTACACGCGACCTCGCGGCTGGGACTCCGTGGCGACGTAGAGCCGATCTTCGTCGAGCAGGGGACCCGCCCGCACGGTGCCATCGAGGTGCGAGCGCCACAGGATCTGCCCGCTGGCGCGGTCGAGGAGCACGAGGTTGCGGTCGGCCGTGCCCGCGGCGATCACGGTTTCGCCGAGTGCTGGGCTGCCGCGCACGCCGCGCCCCATGTCGACGTGCCAGAGCGGCCGGGGATCGGGGTTCAGGGTTTCTTGGGCAGCGGCGTCGTGGCGCTGGCTGCCGAGATACGCGGGCCAACCCGACTCCTGGCGCGCCGGACCCAGTTTCATGGGCGGGGCGCACGCGCTCGTCATCGCGTTGACACTGAAAAGGCTCGCCACTAGTATGCCGCGCCTATGCCGGAACGTCATTGGATCGAAGCGCTTCCGCCGCTCGCGGGACAGACCGTCACGGTGCGCGGCTGGGTGACGACGACCCGCTCGAGCGGCAAGATCGCGTTCGTCGTGGTGCGCGACGGCACCGGGCTGATGCAAGCGGTTCTCTCGAAAAGGGACCTGGGGTCCGGGGTTTGGGACTCGTTTGAGAAACTTACACAGGAGACGTCGGTCGAAGTCACAGGCGTCGTGCGGCTCGAGCCGCGCGCGCCCGGCGGCGTCGAGATGCAAACGGCCGATCTCCGCATCCTCGGCCTCAGCCCCGATTTCCCTATCACGCCGAAAGAGCACGGTACCGCGTTCCTGTTCGAGCACCGCCACCTGTGGTTGCGCTCCAAGCAGCAGGTCGCGATCGCGCGCGTGCGGCACGAAGTCATCCAGGCGATCCGCGACTTTTTTCACCAGCGCCATTTCACGCTGGTCGATACGCCGATTCTCACCGGCTCGATCGGCGAGCACGCGGGCACGCTGTTCTCAGTCGACTATTTCGATTTGGGAAAAGCGTACCTCGCGCAGACCGGCCAGCTGTACGTCGAGGCGGCCGCCGCCGCGCTCGGCAAGGTCTATTGCTTCGGCCCGACGTTCCGCGCCGAGAAGTCGAAGACGCGCCGGCATCTGACCGAGTTCTGGATGGTCGAGCCCGAGGTCGCCTGGAACGATTCGGATGCGAACATGCGGCTGCAGGAAGATTTCGTGTCGTACATCGTGGGCCGCTGTCTCGAGCAGCGAAAGCACGATCTCGCGGAGCTCGGGCGCGATCTCGCGCCGCTCCAGCGGGTGGCGCCGCCGTTCCACCGGATCTCCTACACCGACGCAGTCGAGAAACTGAAGAGCCTCGGCGGCGACATGGAGTGGGGCCGCGATCTGGGCGGGGAGGACGAAACGACCCTCGCCAAGCAGTACGACCGGCCGGTGTTCGTCTACAACTATCCGAAGGCGGTGAAGGCCTTCTATATGAAGGAGAACCCGGCCGACCCGCGCACCGTGCTGAACAACGACTGCCTGGCGCCGGAGGGCTACGGCGAGATCATCGGCGGCAGCCAGCGCGAGGACGATTACGACAAGCTGCTGGCGCGCATTCGCGCCGAGCAGTTGCCGGAAGAGGCGTACTCCTGGTATCTGGATTTGCGGAAGTATGGGACCTTCGTGCACTCCGGGTTTGGGCTCGGCGTCGAGCGCACGGTCGCGTGGATCTGCGGCATCCCGCACATCCGGGAAGCGATCGCGTTTCCAAGGACTCTGTACCGGTTGTGGCCGTAGCGCCCGCAGTCTTCGGATCGCACGAGTCGAACACCCTCGAACAACTGCGGGATGTCGCGAGCCGCGCCGTGCGCGCCGCGCTCATGGCGGACGGGCATCTGGGGTATGTCATGCCCATCGGCGGCGTCGCGGCCTATCGCGACAAAGTCTCGGTCGTGGGCGTGGGGTTCGACATCGCGTGCGGCAACGCCGCGATTCGGACCGATCTCACGCTGCCCGCAATCCAGGGGCGGCTGCGCGAGCTGGCCGATGAGATTCAGGCGTCGCTGTCCTTCGGTGTAGGACTCAGAAATCGCGCCGCCGACGCGCCGATTGACGATCCGCTGTTCGACGATCCCGCGTGGGATGCCGTCCCCGACCGGCACGAGCGCGATCGCTTGCGCGCCAAGGCGCGCGAGCAGCTCGGCACCGTCGGATCGGGCAATCACTATGTAGACCTGTTCGCCGATGAAGCGACCCGAATTTGGGTGGGCGTGCACTTCGGCTCGAGGGGCTTTGGCTTCGGTGTCGCGCACGGCTTTCTCGCGCTGTCGCAGAACAAGGCGTGGGGCGAGCGCGCGCCCGAGCGCGAGGTGCTGCTCGACGTCCATGCGCCGATTGGCGACGCCTACTGGCAGCTCATGAATCTCGCGGGACGCTACGCCTACGCGGGTCGGGAGTGGGTCGCGCGCAAGGTCGTGTCGCTGCTCGGCGGCCGCGAGGTCGAGTTGGTCCACAATCATCACAACTTCGCGTGGCTCGAGGAGCACGGCGCCGAGAAGCTCTACGTCGTTCGCAAGGGCGCGACGCCGGCGTTTCCGGGACAGAAGGGATTCGTCGGCGGCTCGATGGGTGATGACGCGGTGATTCTCCGGGGCGCGGCGCCGACCGATGCCGCCACCCAGGACCTACAGGCTCGCGCGCTCTACTCGACGGTGCACGGGGCGGGGCGGGTGATGAGTCGTACCGCCGCGGCGGGGAAGCGTACTCGGAAGGGCAAGGTGCTGAAGCCTGGCGCGATCTCGCGTGAGATGATGCACGCGTGGGTGCAGGGGAAGGGCGTGGTGTTGCGCGGCGGGGGGACCGACGAGAGCCCGCATGTGTACCGTCGGTTGCCGGACGTGCTGAAGGCTCAAGGGCCGACCGTCGAGGTGTTGCATACGCTACGACCATTGATCGTGGTGATGGCGGGGGCGGACGAGTTCGATCCGTACAAAGACTAAAATGATTATGCGGTAGGCTTTCAGCGCTGTATGCTGGGCCGTGAAGCTACTGGCACGACTACGGCAAGCATTAAGGCTTCGGCATTACAGCTCACGTACGGAGTTGGCGTACGTGCAGTGGGTTCGCCGGTTCGTTCGGTTTCACGGCAATCGGCATCCTGCTGACCTTGGGCACCAAGACGTAGCGGCATTTCTTGCCAGTCTCGTGCCTCGACCCAGAATCAGGCGCTCGCGGCGATCTTGTTTTTGTATCGGATCGTGTTGGACAAGCCCGTGGGCTGGATCGGTATCGTAGCGCGGGCGCAGCGCCCCCGGCGGATGCCGTGTGTACTGACGCGTGCCGAGGTGCGGTCGGTGTTTGGGCGGATGCGGGGCGTGGAGCGGCTGGTGGCCGGGTTGCTGTACGGATCGGGCTTGCGGTTGCTCGAGGCGCTACAACTACGCGTAAAGGACGTGGATTTCGAGCGTCGCGAGATCATGGTGCGCCGAGGAAAGGGCGGTAAGGACCGCATTACGATCCTTGCGGACGCGCAGCGCTTGCCATTGGTAAGGTATTTGGACGGGTTACGGGAGCGCTTTCAGGAAACTCGCGCGACGGTCGAGCTTCCCGACGCGCTCCGGAAGAAGTATCCGAATGCGGAGCGGGAGTGGGCGTGGCAGTGGGTGTTTCCGGGCCGGGCAGGTCGCTATCATCTACACCCCACCGCGGTGCAGCGAGCGTTTCGCGCGGCCGTTAAGGCAAGCGGCGTCACTAAGCCGGCGTCTTGCCACACGCTGCGCCACTCGTTTGCGACTCATCTGCTCGAGGGGGGGATACGACATTCGGACCGTGCAGGAGTTGCTCGGACACCATGATGTGCGAACGACGATGATGTACACCCACGTACTCAATCGGGGTCGTCTGGCGGTCCGTAGCCCTGGGGATGCGCTCTGAGCATCTCTGGGATTTGGCAGTCTAACGCGCGGCTTCGCGTGTTATCTTGCAGAAGACGCAGCCTAACACGCGTCTGGGAGTTGGAGGGTCGACCGTTAGCGCGACAAGATTTGGTGTAGAAGGAGTCCCGAATGAATCAGGTTAATTACTAGTTAGACGGCGCGATTCACTCATTGAGAACCTAGGCATGGCCTTTGATGAACGGTTAGCAACACGAATTCGCGGCTCACTTGGCCGGCGCAAAGGGCTCGCTGAGAAGAAGATGTTCGGCGGCATTGCGTTCCTCTTGAATGGCAACATGTGCGTGGGCGTGCACAAGGCCGAGCTGATCGTGCGTCTCGCGCCCGAGGAGACGGATGCCGCTCTGGCTCAGCCTCACACGCGGCGCTTCGATCTGACGGGGCGGCCGATGAAGGGATGGATTCTCGTGGCGCAAGCGGGCCTCAAAACCGACGCGAAGCTCGGCAAGTGGGTGCAGGTGGCTGCGAAGTACGCCGGTTCACTGCCGGCGAAGTGACCGCGCCGTCTAACAAGCGCTTGAAGCTGGCGGCGCGCGTAGATTGAGGAATGAATCTTTCTTCAGCGCGCCGCAGCTTAAGCGCGATCCGTTAGGCGGAACGCCCACACTTCCATGGCGACGCGGGATCAACTCCGGCATTGGGGAACGCTGACCTACCACGATCCCGCACGCATTCTCCGGGACCTGCGTCTAATAGAGCGCGAGCTCGCCAGCATCGAGGACGAAAGGGTCCGGCGTCTGCGCACACCGACGCTCAAGAAGTATCGGGAATGGAGAGACGCAGCTCTCTTCACCTACGGAATGGGCATTGCGCAGGAACGTCCGATGGGCTACGCGACCGAGGAGTCGGGCGATTACGACTTTGTCGTTGGATGGATTCAGGATGACCAACAGCAGTTCTGCCCGGTTCAGCTAAAGGAGTTGGTACCAGCGGACCTGAATCCTCGAGCCACTCTGCAGGATCTGGTTGCGAGTCTTCCGAAATACTCCCCGGGTTCAGATACCGCTCTCGCTGTCAAGTTGAATCGGCGTGCCAAGATGGATCTCAGAGCGATCACCATGCCTGTCATACCATTCAAGCAACTCTGGTTTTTCTGGGCGGCCACGCCAGATGGCAATCGGTGGAATATCTACGGGGACGCGTTGAAGGAGCCCGGCGAGGCGACCTTTGACTATCCCATTTAGTGGGCGTCCGCCTAACATGCGCTTGAAGCTGGCGGCGCGCGTAGACTAAGGAATGAATCGTTCTTCAGCGCGCCGCAGCTTAAGCGCGATCCGTTAGGCGGCCCCCATGAAGCATCGTGACATCACTCGAGACGAAGCGCTCGGTCTGCTCGACGAGCTGCGAGCCATGGCCTCGCTGGAGCCGGGCGCGGATCCCAAGCGGTTGGCTCGGGCGAAGGAGATTCGGTTCCAACTCCAAGGCCAAGAGTGGGCCTCTCCTTGGGTACGAGAGAAACTGGACGAGGCCTATCACCATCTTGAGGTGCTCTTCAGCGCCCGGCGGTGGCGCGAGCTGCTCAGCATTGACGCGCTTAGGGATGAGGTCAAAGGTATCTGCTCTCGTATCTCGAAGTCCTTGAGTGCGGATGCGCGGGCCGTCTAACAAGCGCTTGAAGCTGGCGGCGCGCGTCGATTGTGGAATGAATCTTTCTTCAGCGCGCCGCAGCTTAAGCGCGATCCGTTAGGCAGCACCGCGCTTGAAACCAAGCGAGTACGAGCACCTCGTCGCCGAGCTGGTCGCGGCCCTCGTCAAGGAGGTCGATGGCTTGGCGCCTGCATCCTTGGCTCACGGGAGGGGCAACAAGATCTCGGGGGCGTCTGGCTACCCGCACCAGATCGATGTTTCATTCGCCGTTCAGGGCGAGGTGCACATCATCGAGTGCAAGTGTTGGAAGAAGAAGGTAACTCCCGACGCGGTTCTGGTTCTCGCGGCCCGTGTTCACGACATTGCTGGAGCCCTGCGCTCGCAGAAAGTCAGGGGCGCTCTGGCAACCTCCCGGGGTTGCGGGCCGGGAGCGACGGAACTCGCGAGCTACTTTGGCATCATCCTGCAGAACGCAACGTCGCCTCACGACTTCGTCTTGACCTACAGGGATCGGATTAGCGCCGGAGTCACGGAGTCCTTGACGCTAGCCGAGCATGCTGTTGCACAACTTCATCCGCCCTCCTCTCACCCGCACCCTCGAGGGAGCGGTGCTGCCTAACAAGCGCTTGAAGCTGACGGCGCGCGTAGATTGTGGAATGAATCTTTCTTCAGCGCGCCGCAGCTTAAGCGCGATTCGTTAGACAGCGGTAACACACTTCGCGCATGCGACGTCCCGTCGGCCTCACTCTCCTTAGCGCATTCTTTGTCTTCGGTGCGTTGATGGCCTTCTTGGCGTTCTTAGGGCATCTGCTATCTGGCGGCTTTCTCGAGCCCATATGGCGGCTCAATCCTGACGCTCATCGCGCTCTGGCAGAGCTGGGAGGGTGGGGCATGTTGCTCATGGCGGCGGTCGCGATCGCCTGTGCCCTCGGAGCGATCGGTTTATGGATTCAAGCGCAATGGGGCCGTCGCTTGGCGGTAGGCATTTTGGCGATCAATTTGCTCGGTGACCTAATGAACGCAGTCACGCGGGGTGACCTGCGGACCCTGATTGGGATTCCCATCGGCGGGGCCATGATCTTCTATCTTCTTAGGGCTCGAACCCGGGCGCAGTTTGAGCTTCGCTCGTCCGCTGTCTAACAAGCGCTTGAAGCTGGCGGCGCGCGTAGATTAAGGAATGAATCTTTTTTCAGCGCGCCGCAGCTTAAGCGCGATCCGTTAGGCGGCTCGCAAGCACTCTCACAGGGGATGTGGCCATGCAGCTCACGCCTCTTCTCTCGCTCTACGCTGTCGTCACTGGGCTTTTCGCCGTCGCCCTTCTGATCGTACCGAGTCAGTTGATGAGCGTCTACGGCGCGGCGCACCTCGATACGCTCCAAACAATCCTCTCGAGGTTCATAGGGAGCTTGTTCGCCGGGCTCGCCGTGATGGCGTGGACTGCGCGCGCCTCCGAAGCTGGTAGGGCGCGGGAGGCGATCGTGCTCGGGCTTACGATATTGAACGGGCTCTCGGCAGTCGTCGCTGTCCTGGCGGCACTGTCGGGGGTGTTCAATGCGCTGGCGTGGGGGCAGGCGGGGCTCTACGCCCTATTCACGGTGTTCTTCGTCATCGCCGGTCGCGCGAGCATGTCACCGAGGGCTCGCGCCTCCTAGGCCGGGCGAGCCGCCTAACAAGCGCTTGAAGCTGGCGGCGCGCGTACATTAAGGAATGAATCCTTCTTCAGCGCGCCGCAGCTTAAGCGCGATCCGTTAGGCGGCGGTAAGGAGGTTCTATGCAAAACCGGTTTATCGTTCTCACAATGCTTGTCCCGATCGCCGCGGTGTGCGCGTCATCGGGCGCCAGCGGGCAAGTCCCCGTTCCCCCTGCTGTCGCTCACTTTCCTGCCTTCCAAGACTCCACTGTCGAGATGTCCTTACGTAACGCTCGTGAGGTTCTTGCTAACGTGCAGCGGCTTCTCGACGACACCACCGTACTTGCCGCCGCCAATCGAGCCTCCGAAAGGGCCGCCACACTGTCAGCTCAGTTCCGGGACCTGGACGCTCAGCAGGCCGCTCTGGAGGAGAGACTTCAGCAAACCGACGCACATCTACGCACCGTCTTTCAGCAATTGGAGCGCATACAGCGACGGGTGGATGAGATGATGCGCCAGCAACCTAACTGAGGGGGACCGCCGCCTAACACGCGCCTGAAGCTGCCGGCGCCCCTGCCCACTTATCGCGGATTACGTCCTGATATACGGTGCTTTAGAATTCCGTCTGTGATCGTTCTAGTTCGGCGCCGCAGCTTAGGCGCACTCCGTTAGGCAGCTACCTCTCTAATCGCCTGCCTTCTAGATTCATTCCAGCGGCTACGCCAACGAGCATCGGTGTTTGTTCCGATGTCACGCGGCGCGGTGCGGGTAGCTCAGCTGGCAGAGCCCCAGATTCGTTCTGGTGAGGGAGAAATCCCTGCGCGGGTTCGAACCCCGCCCCGTACTAATAACCCGACGAACTGTGCGCGTATTTGGTCAGTACCGGAGGCCGTCGCGATGTGGGTTCAACTCCCACCGACGATGGGGGCGCCCGACCGGGACCCCGGGTTCGAATCCGGCCGCACACCGTCACGGGCACAAGCTCGGGCTGGCACACGACGCGTATCACTGGAGTCGGCATCGCCGGCGCCGGGATCGTGCTCGAACCAGCCCGACCTTTCTTGTTGGGTTCGTAGCGGTAGCTGCCTAACAAGCGCTTGAAGCTGACGGCGCGCGTAGATTATGGAATGAATCTTTCTTCAGCGCGCCGCAGCTTAAGCGCGATCCGTTAGGCGGCGGGGATCTCACCCTCAATCTCGGGAGGTCGCGATGCGTGGGATTTGGTTGCTTGCAGGCGCCCTCGTGTGCAGCGCCACGGCAGCGATGGCCCAGGCTTCCGTCGATTGGATTGGCAAAGAGACCGCCATGTGGCAGGCAGTCAAAGACAAGAAGATGGATGCATTCAGCGCTGGTCTCGATTCGACGTTTGTAGGCGTCTACGCGGACGGTCTGCACAATCGGGATACAGAAGTGGCACAGGTGCGCTCAGCGAATCTAAAAGACTTCCATCTGAGCGATTTGACAGTCCACCGTCTTAGCCCGCAGGTCGTGTTGCTGACCTATAAGGTGGGTGTTAACGGGGAGTCGGGCGGTAAAGATGTGTCGGGCACCTACTGGGTGGCCAGCGTCTGGCAGATGCGCGGACGGCAATGGCGTACGATGATCCACACGGAGACAAAGGCTTCTTAATGCCCGCCGCCTAACAAGCGCTTGAAGCTGACGGCGCGCGTAGATTAAGGAATGAATCTTTCTTCAGCGCGCCGCAGCTTAAGCGCGATCCGTTAGGCAGCGCGATCGGCTCACCAGATGCTACTAAAGAATCCTCGGATCGGGTTGTGAAGCGCCTCGCGCAGGTCATTGTCTTCGTTGGATTCGTCAACTTTTTGGCGTTCGTCGTGGGTACGTTCATCGTGGGTGGCGACGCTATCAACGGACATTCATTGTGTCCAGCCGGGAAGCACTACCTCTACGACAAATTACGCGACGAGCCATGTCATGAGGTCAGTGCAGCCACATATCGGTACAGCAAGCTGCATTCGTACTTCACCTTCATTTCGTTTCCTCTGGCGATGGCGGGCGGCGTTCTTCTCAACAGGTTACGGAAGAGGTCGACCATCTCACAAATGGTCCGCTAACCGCTGGGGTGTTCCACCGACTTCATCGCGCTGCCTAACACGCGCTTGAAGCTGGCGGCGCCCCTCCCCTAGAGATGCGGTAACGGGTTTGCGATCGGTGTTGTAGAATTCCGTTTGTGAACATTCCAGCGTGGCGCCGCAGCTTAAGCGCGATCCGTTAGGCGGCAACGGTGCCTGAGAACACCTACCCTGATGCCATCGACCCGAGCGCCGTAGGTACCTATCCCGCCGGGGTCAAGACGGGTGGTGGCTACGTCTGGGATGAGGTTCTTGAATACCGAGTCTGGTGTCATCCGGAACGCGGAGCCCCTGATCACCATGACGGAAATGACTACTTCGAAGCCTTCGCCACATACGCCGACGCACTGGCATTTTCCCGAGACACCGTGGGCGGCGATGAACCGGTCGCTCTCATCTTGCAGCGCGAGCACATCAACGAGAAGGAACCCGGCGTCTACGAGCACGTCACTCAGGAGCGCCTGACGGAGTGGCCTGCGGAGTTCTTGGCCCGCCCGAAGCGGACGGACCGCACCATCCCAGATTTCTTGTCGCCATCTGCGCCGCCAAACCGCCTCGACGTCATTCGCGGTTTGGCCAGATAGGTCGGTGACGGCCGGCCGTTGCCGCCTAACACGCGCTTGAAGCTGACGGCGCGCGTAGATTAAGGAAGGAATCTTTCACCAGCGCGCCGCAGCTTAAGCGCAATCCGTTAGGCGGCCTGCGCCACTACTCCCACCTTCGGTTGAGACTCGAGGAGACCTTGCCCCATGGCCGGACCGAGCGATACCGTCGACCACCTCACCGAGGCGATCAATCGAGGTGATCTCGAGGCTGCGCTGGCGCTCTACGAACCGAACGCAGTTCTGGTGGTTCAGCCCGGCCACCTGGCTTGTGGGGCTACCCAGCTCCGCGAGGCGCTCGCCAGGTTTATCGCGCTCGAGCCCACGCTCCGGTCTGAAGCGCAGGAGGTCATCGGGGCAGGCGACCTTGCTCTCTATGCGGGCCGCTGGACCCTGCGGGGCATAGATCCGGCCGGTCACACCGTCGTCATGGGCGGCGAATCCTCTGACATCCTCCGCCAACAGCGCGACGGGCGCTGGCTCATCGCACTCGATAATCCGTGGGGCGCCAAGATTCTGCCGTCGCGCTGAGCAGGCCGCCTAACAAGCGCTTGAAGCTGGCGGCGCGCGTAGATTGTGGAATGAATCTTTCTTCGGCGCGCCGCAGCTTAAGCGCGATCCGTTAGGCCGCCGTGTCCGTCATCGCACTCGGAGAACTCATCCATGCCACTTGTACGGATCTCGTTCTTGAAAGGGAAGCCTCGAGGGTTCGGCAAAGACGTTGCTTCGGTTGTGTATCGCACGATGGTGGACACCATTAACGTCCCACCCAAGGATAACTTCCAAGTCATCACGGAGCATGAGAAGGGGACCCTCGTCTACGATCCCGAATATCTCGATATTCCTCGCACAGACGGCGTCGTCTTTGTTCAAATAACGCTCAACGAAGGCCGCACCGTCGAGTTGAAGAAGGCCTTTTTCACAACAGTAGCGCAACGCCTCCACGAGGAACTTGGGGTACGGCTCGAGGACGTGTTCGTCAATCTTGTGGAGGTGACGAGAGAGAACTGGTCCTTCGGGAACGGCATCGCCCAGTACGCCGGAAGCTAGCTTCCGTGCCGCGGCGGCCTAACAAGCGCTTGAAGCTGACGGCGCGCGTAGATTAAGGAATGAATCGTTCTTCAGCGCGCCGCAGCTTAAGCGCGATCCGTTAGGCTGCGCCAACTCGCATCGGCTCAGCGCCAGTGTCTTCTGTGCAGCTCGTCGTGCTCGCCGCCGTTGCTCTCGGAGGTGCGGCTTACATCTGGCGAGGCGTCAAGCGAAGTATGCAGGCAGACGCCCGCTTCTTTACCGACCTTGTCCAGCGACTGAGACCGATTCTTGAGGCGAAGGGGTTCCGTTTGACCCGTCACGTGTACATGCCCAAGTCCTTTGGTCATCGGATCGCGACCTTTGAAGGTCCTGCATTCATCGTGGATGCCGCGTGGGAGGGCAGGGACCGTGAGATCCTGTTGCTTCAGCGTGAACTTGACCAGTCGAATGTCTCAGCCGGGGACCACTTGGCCGAGGCTCACATTCCGCAGGGAGCGTCGTCCGAGGTCTACGCTCGCGCAACCGATACGATCGTGACGGCCGCAGGTTCGATCGGGCGCAGCCTAACAAGCGCCTGAAGCTGGCGGCGCCACGGCTTTCTGGGGTAGTCTTTTATTTGTGAATGTTCTCATTCGGCGCCGCAGCTTAGGCGCAATCCGTTAGACGGCGGCGTTTGACTCATTCTATGGCCGAGATCTCCTGGACTCCGCTCGATCTTCCCGCCTTCAATCAGGTGCGGAACTCGACTCAGACATATCTGCTGCCGCGTGAAAAGTGGCCGAAATGGGCTCAGCTCAGCACGCAGATGCAGCGACTCTGGATCTACTGCCCGCCGTCGGGTATCGCATCGACCGCAACCACCGCCGCGGTGGTTGGACGCATGCTCACTGAGCGCTTCGATCGCAAAGACTACCCGCGCCCGTTCAACTACAACTATCATTTGCTCGCGGAATCGACGGCCGGGGCTTTTCAATCTGGCCCTCTCCGAACCACCGATCCTCCGCACCACTCTTCTGAGCCAGCCCCGGCACTGGATGCCTATGGCCCGCCACCATCGTGAGCCGCCGTCTAACAAGCGCTTGAAGCTGACGGCGCGCGTAGATTGCGGAATGAATCTTTCTTCAGCGCGCCGCAGCTTAAGCGCGATTCGTTAGGCGGCATCAACAAGCCCCCGCTTTGATATGATCAGATTCGTTGTCGCGATCGTCCTCGGTGCGCTGTTTGGCCTCACTGGTCCGCACTATCTCTTTCTGGGCTGGTTCAGTCTCATTCCCTGGGGTATCGCCGGCTTGGCGCTAGGTTATTGGAGCCAGCGCGGGGAGCGCGTCTTGGTCGGCATGCTCTATGGGTTCGTGCTCTGCTTTTCATTCATGATCGCGGGATACACGGGCACGGCATCGCTCGTGGGTCGTTTGCCGTTCTTTGCGCTCGTTGGCGTGTTTGGGGCGCTTTGCGGACTCGGGTTGACAGTGGTGGGGCATCGGCTACGCTCGAAGCGCGAGTCATCTCGAGAGGTGTTGTGATGCCGCCTAACACGCGCCTGAAGCTGTCGGCGCCCGTAGTCTGTGGTAGAATTGCGTTTGTGAACGTTCGAGTGTGGCGCCGCAGCTTAAGCGCAATCCGTTAGGTGGCAATGGCGCCTTCCTTGGGAGGTTCAGATGCCTGAGGCCCACGTGCCACAGATCGACGATCATGAGGAGGGGGCTGCGCCCATCACGACCGCCGCGGCGGGCCTTCTGCAGCGCAAATGGCTCCTCAAGATCGTTCTCGAGGTGGCCCTAATAGGTACGGGCGTTTTCCTAGGGCTTATGGGTGAACGGTGGCGTGAACACGCCCAACACCGCGAGCTTGCTCAGATGTCGCTCCGACGCTTCCGAACAGAGATCTTGTCCAATCGCAAGGCGCTAGGTGCTGTTACGGACTACCACGCTACAACGCGAAAGAACCTAGAGCGGTATCTCGCGTCGGCCGGGCCCAAGACGGCGAAAACATTTGACGTGCAGTTCCATGGTCTCGGACCGGTGTTCTTCGAGCAGACCGCCTGGGATCTTGCGCTGGCCACGCAGTCGTTGGCCTACATCGATCCCGACCTGGCCTTTGCGCTCTCACGCGCCTACACGGTTCAGAGAGCGTATGCAGCTCAGCAGGCTGCTATCGTGCAGTCGACCATCTACGGGCGCTCTTGGGACCAGGACTTCGCAGGGTACTGGCGATCAGTATTAGCCTATTACGGAGACCTCTCGTTCTTGGACCCGCAGCTGTTACAAGCGTACGACGACGTCCTTCCACAGATCGATAAAGCTCTTCGGTAGACACCCCTCGTGAGGACGGCCTCGCACTGACCGATCTAGTCGATGCGGGCAGGCTTTGCGGCTCGCAAGCCCGATAATGCCATTGCCACCTAACAAGCGCTTGAAGCTGGCGGCGCGCGTAGATTAAGGAATGAATCTTTCTTCAGCGCGCCGCAGCTTAAGCGCGATCCGTTAGGCTGCGGCTAGGCTTCTGTGAACCGCTCTACTGGCATCATCGGCGTCCTCCTCGTCACGGTTTGTTGCGCTCACCGACGGCCGGAGCCTCCCGAACCTCTCACCGCCGCAGAGGCTGCCGTGGTGGGCTGTTACGAGCTCGTCGTATTGCCTTGGCCTGCATTTGGGAACTCGTCATCGGTCTTCCGGCTGCAGTTGGATTCCGTAGGCTCTGTCGGTGCCCGCCGACTGATCGATATCACCCAGCCGCATCGCGAGTACCGCGACACGTCGTGGAGTTCCAGCAGACCGGACTCTGTTGACGCGCGCCTCTGGGTCGATCAGAAACTGGGCTACGAGTTTTACTTGCGAGTCACACGCGATAGTGTGAGTGGAGAGGCACTCCAATATCTCCGGCAAGGGGAGGTGCGCACGCGGCCGGTTCGCGGCGTGCGCGAGGCCTGCCCATCGCGTGTCTCGTGACGCTGCAGCCTAACACGCGCCTGAAGCTGGCGGCGCCGTTCTGCTGTGGTAGTCTTCTATTTGTGAAATTGTACAGCTCGCGCCGCAGCTTAGGCGCATTTCGTTAGGCGGCTGCCGATTCTCATCGCAGCCTCACCTTGCTCTAACCGGCTGCTAATCCGTCTGTAATCTCCATTCAGCACCTTGCCACCAACCCCGGGAGGTGCCTCATGACTGCCGGAACGTTTCTCATGCAGTTCTACGCAATCTGCATCGTGTCCCTTTCCGGCATCGCGTTGATCTACGCGACCCTTCGCGACGCGCGTCTCCCGCCCGGCCCACCGCCCTCGATCGCTACCCTAGCACCACGCTGCTATGCGCTTGACCTTGCCTCGGTTCCCGAGTATCGCGGGGACCTCCCGCGTCCATCCTGGGTGCAATTACTCTCGGCGCCCGAGTCCCAGTCGTTCCTCTCCGGTTGGTACCAGGCCAGGCGCCCCGCTGCAGATCTTTCTCGTTCCTCACACGCACTGCCGATAGTTGAGCAGCCACATTGGCGCCCAGCGGGCATCGACTCGCTAGATATCATCTTTCCGAGTTTTCCGATGCTCCTGTTGCTACGCATCCCCTCCCGTGGCAAGACGGTAAGTGGTCGCGCTCTTGTGTCCGACGACGTCGGTGGACACGTACCAGATCTTTGGCCAGGACAGGTCACCGCGGTGTCTTGTGAACGTCCCGCGGACCCCTAAGGAGGCGCTTCAGCAGCCGCCTAACAGCGCTTGAAGCTGGCGGCGCGCGTAGATTAAGGAATGAATCTTTCTTCAGCGCGCCGCAGCTTAAGCGCGATCCGTTAGGCGGCGGCGACAACCCACCTCAGATAGAGATCCGCGTGACTGCGCGTAAACCCCTGACCGATAGAGTAAGAGCGGCACTCGCCCGCTTGCCGCGAGTTGTGGAGAGGAAGATGTTCGGGGGCATCACCTTTATGGTGAACGGCAAGATGTGTATCAGTGTTGGCCCTAACCGCTTGATGTGTCGTATCGACCCTGAGCTGCACGAACGAGCGATCGAGCGCGAAGGTGTCCGGACAGTCAAAATGAACGGGCGTGCGTATCGGGGCTTCGTTCACGTGCGCGAGGATGCAGTGGCGTCCACACGAGACCTGAACTATTGGGTGAGAGTGTGCCTTGAGTTCAACAAGCGTGCGAAGGCCTCGCGATGAAGCCGCCGCCTAACACGCGCTTGAAGCTGGCGGCGCGCGTAGATTATGGAATGAATCTTTCTTCAGCGCGCCGCAGCTTAAGCGCGATCCGTTAGGCGGCACGGATGCGTTCAACAGCCATCGTACTCGTTGCCATCGCGTGGGGCATCCCACCGGGTTTGACTGCCCAAGCGCAAATGGAGGTCGCGCCGTATCTCGGAAGCTACCGGCCGACGAGCATCATTGGGATCGGAGACGGCTCGTTCCCAAACCCAAACACCCCCCCACATGGTGTGCGGGACACGGTGAAGCAGCTGAACGGCGCCGCGTGGGGGATACGCGTGACCAAGTGGGGGCCGGGCCGCCTGGCCTTCGAGGCCACCGTCGGGTACGCCCCGAGTTCCCTGTGGAGCAGCCTCGCGTACACTGCACCCGTATACGACGCCCATGTGCTGACCATGAGCCTCAAGGCGCTGCTGCGAGTGACGCCCCCCCAAGCGCGCGCGGGGCTGTACGTGGGTAGTGGGGTGGGTCTCGTAGATCATGGCGGCGAAGCGTGGAACTCCGATGCATCGTATCACGGTCCGAAGATGTTCGTCGGCGGGATCGCGAACGCAGGCGCCGCAGTGAAGCCAGTCGGGTGGCTGAGGGTTCGGTTCGATGCGGAAGATTTCGTGTACTTTGCGCACCTTGGCCCATGCACGCGTTCGGGTCCGGGCAGCGGGGGTGTGTGCGACGTCTTCGGAGAGTGGGCGGCGCGAACAACCGGTGCGCGACTCCAAAACGATCTCGTGCTGTCCGTCGGGATCGCGTTTGCCGCACGTGACTGAGCGCCACTTCCCCTTTCCGCTCCGCGACTGACCGTGCCGCCTAACAAGCGCTTGAAGCTGGCGGCGCGCGTAGATTGTGGAATGAATCTTTCGTCAGCGCGCCGCAGCTTAAGCGCGATCCGTTAGGCGGCTGCCTGAATGAAAGCCGTCTCTCAACTCGTTATCGGGACGCTTCTGGCGGCGAGCGCCGCGCGATTTCAACATCCGAGTAGGACGCGTTGGCGGTTCGAACTTCGGAGCGGCGATAGACCCACTGTCGTCAGACTACCCGGTTCACTGGAGTTAGACCCGGATCTGATAGGCTCCGATCGCTTGTCAGCCGGATCAGGCGACTACGTCTTAGGCAAGGATTCCTTGCAGACTCTTCCAGCTCCTCTGGAACCAGACCCGTGCGTCCCCCCCGCAGGGAAAGCCGACGTGTTTCAAACGCACGATTCAGTGTTCATCAACTTTACGCTGCCGCACGCGAGTGATTGCGGGCTGATCGTGCATGGTGCGGTCCGGTCCCATACCGTAGTCGGCACCTGGTATCAACGAGCGGATTCTGGATATCGCGGAAAAGGTCCGTTCGTTATGTGGCGCGAGCACTGAACGGCAGCCGCCTAACGAGCGCTTGAAGCTGACGGCGCGCGTAGGATATGGAATGACTATTCTTTCACCAGCGCGCCGCAGCTTAAGCGCGATTCGTTAGGCCTACACGCGCGCAGGTTGCGAAGCGCCGGTCAACTTTGCCAGATTGGGTCATGACACCTAAGGGACTTCGCGACGAGATCCTGCAGCTCCCAGCCACCGAGCGGTTGAAGTTGCTCGAAGAGATCTGGGATAGTCTCGCGGCCACGCCTGAAGAGGTGCCGATCCCCGACTGGCACAGGGCCGAACTCGATCGGCGGCTGGACAACCCGGCGCCGGGCCCTAGGGAGACATGGGATGGGGTGCGGGCGAAGCTACGCGATAAGAAGCCGTGAAGTATCGGTTGGAATTCAGCCCAGAAGCCTCTGCGGATATCGCGGAGGCTTTTTCGTGGTATCAAGCGCGGCGGACAGGGCTCGGAGGAGAGTTCGAGGGCGAACTCGACCGCACGCTCGGTTACATCACCGGGATGCCGTTGGCCGGCCGGCCTGTGCACCGGACGCTTCGTCGCGCCCTGATGCGTCGGTTCCCCTTTACCGTCTACTACAGCGTTGCGGCAGACCTCATCGAGATCCGTGCCGTTCTGCACAGTCGGCGCCATCCTCGAACATGGCTGCGGCGCGCGTGAGGCCTAACCAGCGCTTGAAGCTGGCGGCGCGCGTAGATTAAGGAATGAATCGTTCTTCAGCGCGCCGCAGCTTAAGCGCGATCCGTTAGGCGGCACCCACGTCTCACACCGCTTCCGTTCGGTTTGCAGCCGTCACCGACCCATATTTCGCCCGACCGCGCGACGGTGCCATCACATCCTGACTTAACGGAGGGCCTATGCGACCTAGGTTGGTTACGGCCGTGACTCTAGTCTCCTCGCTCGCCTCGAGTGGCCAGACGACGTTCTCGGGAACCTTGGGGTGCGCGGAGGTCGCGCAAGCACTTTCGATTGATGTCGGCGATCATCCCAACCATTCCTTAGGAACGTTCCAGACAAAATGCGCCTGGGTGAAGCCCATTGAGATTCGCAGCGTTCGCAGCACGGCTTACACCGGCACGGCGACTCTCGAGACCCAGGACAGCATCTCACGCCTCCGGGGCTATGGCGTAATCGCATTTGCGGATGGGAATTCCGCAACTTTTCGCTTTAGTGGAACCAGCGTCCAGCGTGAAGGCTCCGTCACTGCGCAAGGGACGTGGACGTTCGTCGAGGGCACCGGCGAGTTAAGGGGGATCGCTGGAGAGGGCGTTTACAAGGGGCGACCTGCTGAAGGTGGCAGGCACATTTATTCCCTCTCGGGTGCTTGGCAGTTACCGAAGTAGGTCGTGAGTGCTGTGGAAGGGGTGCCGCCTAACACGCGCCTGAAGCTGTCGGCGCCACGTTCTCTGTGGTAGTCTTTTATTTGTGAACGTTCTTGTTCGGCGCCGCAGCTTAGGCGCACCCCGTTAGGCGGCCCCACCAAACGACACGAAAGCCCTATATGCTCCGACAGATCCCTTTCCTCGTAGCCCTCGCTGCCTTCGTGACCAGCCCCGCTCAAGCGCAAGGTCACACGATGCATCACCACGCGCGCGGCGCCAAGATCATCATGATCGGCACCGTGGTCGATCCGATGTGCGCGTTCGTTCAGCAGGCGGCCGACTCGGCTCAAGCGCGCTGCGCCGACCAGGAACGCGACACAACCCTCCCGCCAATGTTGATAGCTGACGGCGAGCTTTATGTCCTCAAGTTTGGCGAGACGACCGCCGCTAGTGTATCGGCAGCTCAACCATTGTTGGGGAAGCGGGTGAAGGTCGACGGTACTGTCTATCCTGCAGGTAACTCCTACCTCATCGTTGTGGACTCAATCCGTGCGAGGGGTCATTAACGTGGGGCCGCCTAACACGCGCCTGAAGCTGGCGGCGCCCGTCGTGTGTGGTAGAATTGCGTTTGTGCACCGTGCAATGTGGCGCCGCAGCTTAGGCGCATCCCGTTAGACAGCGCCGCATGTGACTTTGACCACCACAACGGGGGTATACCCTTCTAGAATGGTCCACTCTCCGCTGGGTCTAGCCGCGATCACGCTGACCGCGGTACTCGCCGGTTGCACCGAGCCACTGCGCCCTTCGTATCGAGCAGGCACGTATGTTCTTGAGACGGTAAACGAGGCGCCTGTCCCGCTCCCGGGCATCAACGCGCCTGTCGCCGGCACCATCACTCTAACCGCTACTGGTGTCGCCGAGCGGCGCATCTCGTACACCGTTGATTCCCAGGGCACCGTACGCGAGTTCGTAGCCACTGGAACCTATCAGCTCATTGGCTCTGAGCTCATGCTGGTTCTTCAGGAGGGCACCTCGCGGTGGACTCCGTCCGCCAGTTTAGTCGGCCCGACCATCACCTTGACGTACCCCCACCCAGCCGATGGCCCCGACATCGTAGAGCGGTATCGCCAGCGTTGACCTCCTCGCCAAGCCCGTGGCTTTTGGCGCTGTCTAACAAGCGCTTGAAGCTGACGGCGCGCGTAGAATATTGTATGACTGCTTTTTCTTCAGCGCGCCGCAGCTTAAGCGCATTTCGTTAGGCACCTGCTGGGAGTACAATGAACGCCGTTCTTCTTGCCGCATTTCTACTGGCTTCGCGATCTGTGTGCCTGGAGGGTCACCCCTCGGTTCGTGCGGAGTTTTCGAAGAGCGCTCTGGTCCTGATTGGCACCGCACTAAGCGAGCAGTCTACGGTTGATGCAGACGGCTTTTGCGCGCTGACCACATATCGAGTAAAGGTCGATGAAGTGCTGCGGGGCAAGCCGGCGGACACGCTCGCAGTCGTCAGTCAGAACGATAGCGGTCGATTCCCGATGGACGTTGGTGTTCAGTACCTCTTGTTCGTTTTTCATGGCGAGAAAGGTCTCACGGTCGACAATTGCGGCAACTCGAACGCCGTGCGGCAAGCTCGGGACGCGGTGCGCCTCGCTAGGCAGCTTAGTCACAGCGCACCTCGTGGTCCACGGTGAGCAGGTGCCTAACAAGCGCTTGAAGCTGGCGGCGCGCGTAGATTAAGGAATGAGTCTTTCTTCAGCGCGCCGCAGCTTAAGCGCGATCCGTTAAGCGGACGCGCCACTCAGGAGAGTGATATGCGCCGTTACGAGCAAGTTTCCGGGGCGCTGTTCGGCCTAATCGCCGCAGCGCAATTGATTCGATCGATCTTGGGGTTGCCGGCACAGGTTGGCACCTTTTCGATCCCCATCTGGTTCTCGGTCCTTGCTTTCTTAGTCACCGCAGCGCTGGCAATCTGGGCCTTTCGCGTCTCTCGGAGCGCTGCCTAACATGCGCCTGAAGCTGGCGGCGCCCGGCGGTAAAATTGCGTTTGTGGACGTTCTAGTGTGGCGCCGCAGCTTAGGCGCAGTCCGTTAGGCAGCACGGCGACGCGGCCTTAGCAGAGAGGTCCCGATGCGCCCCGCCAGAACACCGTTAGTCACCGCGATTTTGGCACTCGCAGCTGGTTCGGCCGTTAGTCAGGAACCGCTGACCCCCGTGCTCGCCTGCCACGTACGCGGCTCTCGGCAATGGCTCGCAACTCGTCCTAGCCCTCTCGATTCCGTCGTGGTCACGGTACGCGGCGCAACCGCCAAGATCTGCTATAGTCGACCGAGCGCACGGGGCAGATCCGTCGACAGCCTAGTGCCACAGGGTCCGGCTTGGCGAATGGGCGCCAATGAGCCAACGACCATCACGGTTACCGACAGACTAAGTGTTGGCGGCGCGTTTCTTGGGACGGGGCGATACGTGATTCTGGCCGTCCCTGGGCTCAACCGATGGACGCTCGTTTTCTACACCACACCCGATACTGAACCGGCCAAGATGTTTCAGAATCTGAGGCAGGTGGCCACCGGCACTGGGGAGGTCGTGCGTATGGCTGAGCCATTAGAGCAGTTCACCATTCGCAGCGAGAGCGACAGCACCACACCTAGCCTCCTCCTCGAATGGGGGACTTGGCGCGTGCGTATCCCCCTGCGCCCGGTGCTCTGACGCTCACATGATTGCCGTGCTGCCTAACAAGCGCTTGAAGCTGACGGCACGCGTAGATTAAGGAATGAAGCTTTCTTCAGCGCGCCGCAGCTTAAGCGCGATCCGTTAGGCAGCGCAAAATGAGCCGGACGAAGACCCAACAGATTGAGTGGCGATTCAGCGAGCGCGAGGAGAGCGTCCAGGCGTGGCTCCGGCACCCCGCCGAGTTGCACATGGTCGTCTTCCTTCGTTCGCCAGAGGACAATCAGTGGCATTCGATCATGACGGTTACGCGGGCCTGGCTTCGGAAGCATGCTGAGGAGCCGTTCGTTAGCGCCATCTGGCCAGCGCTCTTGATAGTGCCGGATGGTCCCCGATCGGTCATCGAGGACAAGATTAACGAGCAGCTCAGCAATGGTGGTTGGCGATTAATCATTCAGAACGCCCAACCGCTGTCTGGCGAGCCGAGGTTTCCAGGGCCTGAGGATTTGTGATGCGCGGCCTAACAAGTGCTTGAAGCTGGCGGCGCGCGTAGGATATTGAATGAATACTTTTTCTTCAGCGCGCCGTAGCTTAAGTGCGATCCGTTAGGCGCCCGCGCAGCATGCTAACAACGTTCCTCTTCCCGCTTGTTATGCTCGCGGCTCAAACCCCCGCTCAGGATTCCATCACGCACATGGTTCTGACGCTCGAAGCGCAGCGCCGGGCGGCTCACCTCAGCGGCAACGCCGATCAGCTCGCCAGTATTCTGGCCGACGATTTCGTGGATATCGGCGCCAATGGTGGACGCCGGACGAAACAGCAGAATGTGGAAGAGACGCGAGCGCATGTGATTCAGTGGACCACCTTAGTTGCCACGAATGAACGGGTTCAGGTATTTGATTCAACCACGGCGGTGGTAACGGGTGAACAAGAGGGGGCTGGTACCTATAATGGTCAGCCATTTGGGCGAAAGACGCGGTACATACGAGTGTATCTCAAACGTCGCGGGCATTGGCAGAACGTGGCGGCTCAATCGGCGTTGATCACGCCATGAGCGCGGCGCCTAACACGCGCCTGAAGCTGCCGGCGCCCGTCGTCTGTGGTAGAATTGCAATTGTGATTATTTCAGCTCGGCGCCGCAGCTTAGGCGCACCCCGTTAGGCGGCGGCGAAAATAGGAGCGTGACCCTTTGCCCATCTTGCCCCTCATGCCGAAAGGTGGCATTGATCGTCTCGCAGACGTTCCCATTCGCTGGCTTGTGTTGGGCTTGCTGATCGCCGGGATCTGGATCTTTGCGAAGCTATGGATAGACCAGAATGACTCGGATCGATATGTCCTGCGCACCGAGGGCGAGACGCTGCGTATCGCGGTGGGCCAGGAACTCGACCTCACATTCCAGACCATCGGACCCGGCGAGTATGAGAGTCGGCCGAGCATTTCGTCGTCATCGCTCCAGTTCCTCGACGTGACGGCCTTCAGGCCTGCGCCGCGGGCGGGTCTCGCACAACGCTTCCGGTTCAAGGGCGCAATCCCCGGCCAGGCAATTGTCGTTATCCATCACTCAGGCAACAGTCCCGTGATTCACGACACGGTGAACGTACACTGACGGAGGCCGCGCCTTTTGTCGCCGCCGCCTAACACGCGCCTGAAGCTGCCGGCGCTACGTCATCTCAGGTAGAATTGCGTTTGTGAACGTGAAAGCATCGCGCCGCAGCTTAGGCGCATCCCGTTAGGCGCTTTCGCCGCTACACCCGTACATTGGCTCAGTGCCGTATCAATTCGAATGGGACGCAGACAAAGCTGCGGCGAACCTTCGTAAGCACGGTGTCTCTTTCGACGAGGCAGTCACAGCGTTTAATGACCGCCTCTCCATCCTTCTGCCGGATCCCGATCACTCGGCCGGCGAAGAGCGTTATCTTGTGATGGGACTTTCAACCCGCGCTCGCCTCCTGGTTGTTGCCTTTGTCGAGCGCCCGCCACGAACCCGACTCATCACTGCAAGACTCGCTACCAAACGCGAGCGCCATGACTATGAAGAAGGCCAAAGGTAAACAGCAAGTACGAGAAGCGGATCGAGACACGATGCGTCCGGAGTATGACTTTTCAAAAGGCGCTCGCGGGGTCACGGGAGCTCGTTATCGTGAGGGGACCAACATCATCGTTCTCGATCCAGAGTTGATGGATGTATTTCCCGATTCCGAAGCTGTGAATGAAGCGTTACGCGCTCTTGCACCTGTCCTCCGTCGGCGAAAACGGGTTTCGTGATTGCGGCGAAGCGCCTAACAAGCGCTTGAAGCTGACGGCGCGCGTAAATTGTGGAATGAATCTTTCTTCAGCGCGCCGCAGCTTAAGCGCCATCCGTTAGGCCGCCCCCGAGCTAGCTTGGAGGAAAAATGAAACGATCTTCGGTCACCAGCTTGCTTGCCGCCTTCCTTACCCTTCCAAGCGTCCTGGTGAGTCAAACTGGCACGCTAAAGACGCCCGTCACGAGAATCAGCGGAGTAGAGACCGTCCTGATCGCCCTCGAGGGGACGTGGCACTTCGATTTGTATTCACGTGGCAATACGCTTCCTATCGCTTCCGGTGAGCGCGAAATGCGGCTGCTGAGCGACTCTACCAAACTCGCCTGGACAGAGACTCCTGTCGATCGGCCACACGGCGGCACCAGCGTTCCGGGATCCTGGACGGCGACCAATGTTGGTCAGTCGCACGCTGGCAGCGGCTTTCTCGGGTATAACGGGGCGACGGATGCTTGGTACGTCTTGGGAACGTACGCGCACGAACCCAATCCCCTCGTTCTGGTTGGGCGGGCCGACCGCTCAGGGCGCATCCTCATGTTCGCTCCACTGGAGATCACAAGCCGTCCAGGAACCTATGTGTCTTCCGAGCTCCGGCTCGTTGATGCCGAGCATTTCGAGTGGGTCGCATCGGACGGACGGTGGCGCGCAGTCTTCACGCGGGTCGGCCACTCATAACACAGGCGGCGGTCTAACAAGCAGTTGCCGCTGCGGGCGGCCCGGTTTTGGGAAGAATTTCGTTTGTGCGCCAGCGCGCTCTGTCCGAGTCTCAACTGTCGCGGCGTCCCCGCAGGTGGCGCCGCAGCTTACGCGCTTCCGTTAGGCCGCACCACCATGCAGGAGGAGATTATGTCCAAAGCCCCCATCTTTCGAATTGCTCTTCCGTTGATGTTTGTGATTCCTTGCGCGATGGCCGCGCAGGTACCGGCCGCCCTCGCCAACGCCATAGGGACCCGAGATCGCGCCGAAATGCTGCTCGACCCTGTGACGTGGAACCGACTGACCGCTGACGACTTCACGATCGTCCTCGCAGACGGCACCCTCATGACCAAGGCGCAGCGGCTCGCTCAACTCACGAGTCAAGGACGCGTTCGCTGCGAAGCCTGTGTTCTGCGCCCCGTCTTTTACATCGACCGCATGCCAGTGTCCGAAGGTGTTGAGCTTTTGGAGCTGCTTCCCCGTGCTGAAGGGCGGGTTTCGGGCTACCCCCAAGTGCAAATCGCGCGACGCGGCAGCGTCTTCGTGCGCAGGTTCCATCGCGAGGGTAACTGGATTCTCGAGATTTGGGTCAAGGATCATGGAGAGTGGCGCGTTCAGATGGCGCAGATCACGTCTGCCGAGAGTTAACATCTCGGGGTTGCGGCCTAACATGCGCTTGAAGCTGGCGGCGCGCGCGCAAATTAAGGAATGAATCTTTCTTCAGCGCGCCGCAGCTTAAGCGCGATTCGTTAGGCAGCAACGCACGTACCTAGATCCTCTATCCCCGCGCTCTCATCCATGATGGGAACTAAGCGATGGAGCGAATCGAACTGCCAGAGGCTGGACAGCATCGTGTCCTCGAGACCCTTCAGATTTGGAAGCATGAACTTCCCGATACACGAAGTGCTGTGCTTCCGCCGAACACCCAAAACCCCAATCCACTCGTGATTGCTGATTCCGTCGTGGCCTCTGTATTCTCTCCAGGCGCCATCTGTTCCGTTGACAAAGAGTCAGGGCGGCTGCAATGGGTACACAGACTCGACGGATATGGCGGGTCGTGTCTCTCGCACGCCGGTGGCAGGATCTACGCGAAATCAAGTCGGACCGTCTACTGCCTTGATGCGGCGTCGGGACATCCGTATTGGCAGTTCTCCCCCAGTTCCACGGGTAGAGAAACCACCTATTCGTTCCCAATAATTCATGGCGAGAGGGTCTTTTTTGGAGATCGAGCTGGAGTGTTTCACTGCCTTGATGCCCGTTCCGGTGCGCAGATTTGGGCTCAACAGGTTTCTACCGGGAAAAACAATCAGGTAAACTCAACAGCGGCAATCTACAGTGACCTGGTGGTTGTTAGCTCTAACGATGCTGTTGTCGCCGCCTACGATACCCAAACAGGTCGCGGAGTTTGGAGGCAGTCGACCGATGGACCGTGCATAACGGAGCTGCTAATGCAGGACGGGAAGATCTTTGTGGCAACCGCGGCATCAATCTATACCCTCGACGGGTCAACAGGAGAGACTCTTTTCAAGAAGAACTGGCAGAACCTGGATGTTCACTCATTCACCCGCTGCCCCGCGTCCCTAGTCGTCGTGCTCAAGGGGGCCGGTACACGTCAACCAAGTAGCCACGGTTCGAGCGGTCCGCCGCAACTGATCGCGTTGAGCGGCACTACCGAGATCTTCCGAGTCGCGGCGGCCGAGTTTATCGTCGGCATTCGCTTCGATAACGATTCTGGTCTCATCTTTGAGTCTCGTCTTGACGGAATCGGAATTGTTGACCCGTCCACCGGCCAACGGCTGCATAATATCTACTCTGAAAATGAGGTGGTCGGGTTTGGTCTGGTGGACGTAGATGATGGCCGTATCTATGCCATGGATATGGACAGAAACATGTACTGCTTGCGTAGCCCGACAAACCAGGTCGGCGTTGCTGCCTAACAAGCGCTTGAAGCTGGCGGGCGCTCTCGTTTTAGAGGAAGTCGTTGGGTCGTGCCGGACACGGGACCTTCGTCCACCACTCTTGCGCCGGCGGGCCGGTCGCCCGCAGCTTAAGCGCGATCCGTTAGGCAGCGCTATCGAGATGTCGTACGTCGTGGCGATTGTCGCACATCCAGACTTCGAGCCGTTGATACCGCTGGCGGAGCGAGTCCACGTATGGTTGGCCGACACGTCCGCAAATCGAACGCGCGCCCAAAACTACTGGCGGGCCCATCCCCAGAACTCGATAGAGCAGGGAGTCACGACTTTCAAGGTTGGTGTGCGCGATACTGCAGAGCAGATGGTCATTGGCGTTCTGGGCCCGGTTGATCTGCACCATGGTGAGCACGCGCACACGCCCCCCTGGGATACGCTGGAGATCTACGGAGCAGCGCCAACCCCGTTGTTACGGAAGGCATTGACGGATTTTGGCATCAGCGATGTGCTTCCGATACCTGGTGGGTTTCGCGCGACTCGGGATCGTGGGAGCGCTGTCTAACAAGCGCTTGAAGCTGGCGGCGCGCTGTAGATTATGGAATGAATCTTTTTTCAGCGCGCCGCGGCTTAAGCGCACCCCGTTAGGCGGCACCCGCCGCACGAGATCCGATGGCGTGAGAATCCTGGTCCTCGGCGGCACCCTCTTCCTCGGTCGGCACATTGTCGAAGCTGCGCTCGCCCGCGGCCATGATGTCGTTCTCTTCAACCGCGGCAAGCACAACCCGCATCTTTTCTCGCACATCGAAAAGCTGCGCGGCGATCGCGACGGGGACCTCGTTGCGCTTCGCGGCCGCCGCTTCGAGACAGTCATCGATCCATCCGGGTACCGACCGGAACACGTTCGGGCGGTGACAGACGTGCTGGGCGGCGCCATTGCTCACTACCTGTTCATCTCAAGCATCTCTGTGTACAGAGACTTCCCTCCACACCGCTCGTTCGACGAGGACGCCCCGCTCGCAGAAGGCGACCAGGGTTACGGAGCGCTTAAGGCACGGTGCGAGGACATGCTCGAAGAGGCGCTGCCGGGTCGAGTCGCGCGCGTGAGACCCGGCCTCATCGTGGGGCCGCACGATCCGACCGACCGCTTCACGTACTGGCCCCGCCGGGTTGCACGCGGCGGCAGCGTGCTTGCACCCGGTCGTCCGGAACGGCCGGTTCAACTCGTCGACGTGCGTGATCTCGCCGAATGGTGCGTGCGGGGAGCCGAGCAGTGCCGTGTCGGAGTCTTCAACGCCGTCGGCCCTCGATCCACGCTGACGATGGGCCAGGTGCTCGAGGGCTGCGCCACGGTTACGGAGAGCGTCGCCCGTTTCAAGTGGGTGCCGGATGAGGATCTACTTGCGGCCGGCGTCAAGCCTTGGACGGAGCTCCCCCTCTGGATTCCGGAGAGCGACTCTCGGGTGGGCGGGATGCTGCTAGCTGACAACCGGCGGGCGGTGGCGGCAGGCTTGACCTTCCGGCCGCTCGCTGACACGATCCGCGCGACGCTCCAGTGGGACCGCCGTGAAGGTGCGGCCGGACACGATCTCCCGATTCGGGTCACGCCGATCCCTCCGGAGCGCGAGGCCGAGCTCCTTGCATACTGTGTATGAACGGCCCGCGCCCAACCTGGTGCCGCCTAACAAGCGCTTGAAGCTGGCGGCGCGCGTAGATTAGGGAATGAATCTTTCTTCAGCGCGCCGCAGCTTAAGCGCGATTCGTTAGGCGGCAACACAGCATTCGAGATCTAACGGTGCCCTCCATCGATGAGGTCCTGCAGATCGTCGATCCCACGCGTTTTTCCATCGCGCTTAGCGAGCTTATTGCCCGGAGTCCTCGCAGCTTTGCCGAATCGCGGCCGGCAGAACGTGTGGCCTGGTGTGTTTCAGAACTCGAGGCAGAGGTCAACAACGGCGGCTTCTCCCTTTTCTTTATGAATTCCACGGGGGATCTTGCCGCCGAGACGGTGGACGCACTCGGTAGAATCGGCGCGTACAAGACCATGGCGCTCGTGAAGGAGGCGATGTCAGTGTTTCCCCCTCCTGGACCGGCCGCGGCGCGTCAGTCACGGGAGGCACAGTTGAAAGCGTTGCCGGCGTCTGCCCGGGCCACCTGGGATCGGCTCGATAAAGCATTCTTTGCGTACCCGGACGACCTTCCCACGTTGATGCGCTCCTTTGTGACCGCACATGCGGCGGACTTTCGGTGAGGTTGCCGCCTAACACGCGCCTGAAGCTGACGGCCCGGCGTCTGTGGTAGAATTCCATTTGTGATTATTTCAGTTAGGCGCCGCAGCTTAGGCGCGATCCGTTAGGCGGCGGCTCGCCGGTCTAGTAAGTCCCAGCCATTCTTAACGCGTGTACTTCCGGATCCTCGGTGAAATCACCGACGTCGAGACGATTGCCACCGGGTCACGCATTCGTGAACTGGCGCGGCTGCGGCGGCGCCATGGCCGAGGCCGCTGGCGCAAACGGAAGGGAACAGCGCAGGTGGAGCTGGCTGGCGGCGTGATACGGATTGCCGAGCTGCACTGGTATGAGGCGGCGGGCATAGGTCAACGCGAATTCAAGATCAAGCGTTATCTTGATTGATATGGCAACGCGTGCGCGGCAACTCGTCCTCTGTCTGCGGAACCGGGGCTACGAGGCTTCCCTCGAGCGTCGGAAGCTGTACCAGGTTATTCCCGATCGGGACGCCGAGAAGCTTGGCCAGTTTCGGGTGATCGATGAGTCCGGTGAGGATTATCTCTATCCGGCCACCTTCTTTGCCGTTGTCAAACTCCCGCCCCGCATTCGGCGTCGCGTTCTCGCCGCCGCCTAACAAGCGCTTGAAGCTGCCGGCGCCCGTCCTCAACGAGTGCGGTGACGGGCCCGCGTTCGGTGTTGTAGAATTCCGTTTGTGAACCTTCTAATTCGGCGCCGCAGCTTCAAGCGCCATCCGTTAGGCGGCGCCGCGCTGACGGCAGCCACACCCGAGCGTAGGAGAGGAGCGAGTTGGTGGTCACCGATGAGATGAATTGGCAGCGATTTTATTCTGGCACACGCGCAGACCTGAAACCGGGAGACCAATTCTACCACGGTACACGGGCTGACCTGACGCCGGGCGACCTCATCAAGCCTGGCCATCGCGCCAACTTTGGCAAGTTGGATAGGGTTACAACCTACGTGTACTTCAGCGCCACCTTGGACGCCGGTATCTGGGGAGCGGAGCTCGCAGGCGGCGAGGGCCCCGGTAGAATCTACCTAGTGGAACCGACCGGGCCGTTTACCGATGATCCCAATCTCACGGACAAGAGATTTCCGGGAAACCGCACTAAGTCGTACCGCTCCCGAGAACCGCTGCGAGTCCTGGGCGAGTGCACGGGTTGGCAGGGGCACCCACCCGAAGTGCTTCAGGCCATGAAGGACCACCTTGCGCAACTCAAACAGCTTGGTGTTGAGCCAATCGATGACTGATGCCGGAGTCGTTGGCGGGTCCAGCGAGATCGGGCGCCGCCTAACAAGCGCTTGAAGCTGGCTGCGCGCGTAGATTAGGGAATGAATCTTTCTTCAGCGCGCCGCAGCTTAAGTGCGATCCGTTAGGCGCCCGCGCAGCATGCTAACAACGTTCCTCTTCCCGCTTGTTATGCTCGCGGCTCAAACCCCCGCTCAGGATTCCATCACGCACATGGTTCTGACGCTCGAAGCGCAGCGCCGGGCGGCTCACCTCAGCGGCAACGCCGATCAGCTCGCCAGTATTCTGGCCGACGATTTCGTGGATATCGGCGCCAATGGTGGACGCCGGACGAAACAGCAGAATGTGGAAGAGACGCGAGCGCATGTGATTCAGTGGACCACCTTAGTTGCCACGAATGAACGGGTTCAGGTATTTGATTCAACCACGGCGGTGGTAACGGGTGAACAAGAGGGGGCTGGTACCTATAATGGTCAGCCATTTGGGCGAAAGACGCGGTACATACGAGTGTATCTCAAACGTCGCGGGCATTGGCAGAACGTGGCGGCTCAATCGGCGTTGATCACGCCATGAGCGCGGCGCCTAACACGCGCCTGAAGCTGCCGGCGCCCGTCGTCTGTGGTAGAATTGCAATTGTGATTATTTCAGCTCGGCGCCGCAGCTTAGGCGCACCCCGTTAGGCGCCACGTCTCTCCACCAAGAATGGCTGAACAAAAGAATCCGCGCTTCCAGCAGGCCGTCCGCGATAGCTTCGCCGCACAGCAATTGATGGCGACGATCGGCGCACGGCTTACTCGCGTTGGCCCTGGGGAGATCGAGATCCGCGTGCCCTTTCGGCACGATCTGATGCAGCAGCACGGGTTCCTCCACGCTGGGGTCGTGACCTCCGCGCTCGATAGCGCGTGCGGATACGCCGCATTCAGCTTGATGCAGGAGGGTGCCGGAGTACTCACGTTGGAATTTAAGACGAATTTCCTGGCTCCTGCTCGGGGAGAGGAGCTGATCGCGCGCGGACGTGTCGTGCGGGCAGGTCGCACGATCAATGGTGTGTCAGGGAGAGGCCTCAATGCTTACTGACGGTGCGGAGAACCCAGTGGCTACCATGCTTGCCACGATTATGACGGTTCGTGATCGTCCGGATGTCGTCGGCTGAACGGGGGCGTATTGTGCGGTTCGGATGCGCGTGGCGCCTAACAAGCGCTTGAAGCTGACGGCGCGCGTAGGATATTGAATGACACCTTTTTCTTCAGCGCGCCGCAGCTTAAGTGCGATCCGTTAGGCGCCCGCGTTCCTTCCATCCATGACAATCCCGATGCTTTCCCCGTGTGCTCGCTGCGGGACCTCATTAGACCGAGCAACAGCCGAGCATTGCGGCGTTTGCGATTATACTGTCTGCCCGAGCTGTCGCGCGACGACCGGCCCTATCTGTCCACGCTGCGGTGGCCTCGTGGCTGGACACATCTATGTAGGGATTATCGACGTCGTTCCCGCAAAGCGTGTCGATACTATTCTCGACGCAACGTTTGGGGCGTCGTTATTGGCCGATGGGTTCGCGCAAATCAGACACCGCGTCTGGGCGCGTGCACGCGTGCCGGATATCACCGACGTTTTCAACATCCAGGCGCTAAAGGGCGCGTCACTATCCGCAACCTGGGGCTTCTCGATCGCTTTCGTACCGCACGTCTCGGCCGGCAAGGTCAAGTGGCATCGCACGCTCAAGTCGGCCCGGTTAGACGTCCGTTACGACCCGAGGAACTTCCCAACACGCAAGGAGAGCCCGGACCTCCAGCTCGACACGCTGTATGGCGAAAGCGAGCTACGAGATCAAGGATCGGCGCTCGCCGCCCTTGCCATTCCCCAAGCGTTGCGTTTCTGGGGTGGCGTCAACCGAGTCGTCGATTTGCGCGACGTATTGGAAGGCTTGCGACAAAAGGACAAGGACGCCGTTGCTTTCGGATTCTACAACTATATCCAGCACCCCCTCGCTCTGGCGTTCACCCACGCGAGACTAGGCGACCGTGTCGCCGCCTTTGACGAGTTGTCTCGCAGTGCATGGTTTCAGAACGATCCTGCGGATCTCAAGGCTGCCCTTATTCAGGCGCTGGAGGCCGAACTGGCGGAACGCGGCGCCTAACAAGCGCTTGAAGCTGGCGGCGCGCGTAGATTAAGGAATGAATCTCTTGTCAGCGCGCCGCAGCTTAAGCGCGCTCCGTTAGACCGCGCAACTCCTCTCCCCTGTAGCGTACATACGTAGTATGTACATTGATCGGTGGCTGATCTTCGCTTCGAGTGGGATCCGGCCAAGGAGCAGGCCAATCGGCGCAAGCATAGGGTCTCGTTTCAGGAGGCCGAGAGTGTGTTCGCCGATGAACACGCGCGCTTACTTGACGATCCTGACCATTCGGAGGCCGAGGATCGGTTCGTACTCTTGGGCTTGAGTTGACGGTTCCGCGTGCTGGTGGTGGTGCACACATATAGAGGGAATGAGGACGCGATTCGGATCATTTCGGCGCGCGGAGCGACGAGGACGGAACGCGCGTACTACGACGCGAGGTGGCAACGATGAGACGTGAATACGATTTCTCCAAGTCCCGGCCGAACCCTTATGCCGAGCGCCTCAAGGAGTCGGTGACGATCCGCTTGGACACGCGGGCGCTGAAATATTTCAGAGAGCTGTCAGCGACCAGTGGAATTCCTTACCAGACGCTGATCAATCTTTATCTACGCGACTGTGCAACGACGGGACGCAAGTTGGATCTGCAATGGAAAGCGCCGAAGCGAGCGCGGTCTAACAAGCGCTTGAAGCTGACGGCGCGCGTAGATTGAGGAATGAATCTTTCTGTAGCGCGCCGCAGCTTAAGCGCATTTCGCTAGACCGCCGAATCGATTTCCCTGAGTCTTGGAGCATGAAGGTCGCAATTCGACGAGCGAAGGCTGAGGACGCGGCCGCGATCGCTGTCTGTCTTTCCGCACTTGGTTACGGTACATCGGCAACACTCGTGGCGGACAAACTGTCTGTGCTGAGGGACAGCTCTGCGGATACCGTGCTGGTTGCCGAGCATCCCTCTGCTGCGATCGTGGGCGTGGTAAGTGTGCACGTACTTCCACTATTCCACGCGCCCGGGAATCTTGCACGCCTAACTGCCTTGGCGGTCCCTCTCAATCATCAGCGGCAGGGTGTCGGTCGCGCTCTGGTCGCGGCCGCGGAAGCCTTCGCTTGGCAGCACGATTGCAGGCGAGTGGAGATCACAAGTGGAGATCATAGAGAGGATGCGCACGCTTTCTACCGAGCCTTAGGGTATGAAGTGGATGAGCGACGCTTTATCAAGCACCGTTCGTCGGCGGTCTAACAAGCGCTTGAAGCTGGCGGCGCGCGTAGAATATAGTATGACTACTTTTTCTTCAGCGTGCCGCAGCTTAAACGCGATCCGTTAGGCTGCCCTCACTGCTTCCATGAACTCTGAGGCCACTCTGAATCAAGTTGAAGGGCCTACCCGGGCGGAGGCTCTCGGAAAGACGCTGGAATAAATGCGCAGCATTCGTGGTCTAGGCAACCGGGAGGGACGACTCCATGGTTGCTTCGACGGCAGTACCTCAGCTCCTTGCGCGCTGGGCGCACTTCTACGGCCACACGCCCGTGACCGCCGCGGTGACCTATCTCCACCTTGTCGGTATCCTGGTGGGCGGCGGCGTGGCGGTCGCAGCCGATCGGGCGGCGCTGCGGCTCTCACCCGCGACGCCCGACTGGCCCCAGGAGCTGGCCCGCCTTGCCAGCGTGCACCGCTGGGTGATCGCAGGCCTCGCGCTCATTTTCGCCACCGGTCTGTTGATGATGTTCGCGGAGCTCGACCGCGTTGCGACCTCCGTCGTGTTCTGGACCAAGATGTGGCTCATCGCCCTGCTGCTCGGCAATGGCTACATCCGGATGCGCGCAGAGCACGCGCTCGGACAGAACCGCGCCGCCGGATGGGGTCGGTTCCGGCGGGCATCGCTTGCCAGCCTCGTGTTGTGGTTCGCCGTCCTGCTGGCCGGCACGTTGCTCCACCTCACCACCTGATGAACGCATCCGATGCATGAAAGCCTCCGCGACATTCGTTCGTGCTCTGGACCACGCCCGGGTGTTGCCGTCTGGCTAACGGTGCGCGTGCAGCCTAACAAGCGCCTGAAGCTGCCGGCGCCCGGGTGTCTGTGGTACAATTCCATTTGTGAATTGCACAGGACGGCGCCGCAGCTTAGGCGCATCCCGTTAGGCATCACAAATGCTCCGAGTGCTCGCAGGCATCCTAGCTGTCGGCTTCGGTGCCGCTCTCAAGGCATCTGCGCCTGAGCCGAAGGCCGCTATCGCCGGCGTCGTGATCGATAGTGCCAGCATGCGCCCGGTCTACCCTTCTCGCGTGGACATGATTGGGACAAACATCTTTGTGTTAGGCGACACTCTTGGGCGCTTCTTGCTTCCCGATGTCTCACCTGGGACGCATCAGCTGCGGGTTCGCGCCCTCCTGCATTTTCCTGACAGTCTGACGGTCACCGTCGGGACGGACACGGTGCGACTGAAGCCCATTCGATTGCGGCTCGACGTTCGCATGGATTCGATCTTGCGATCGGTCACGATTGTTGCCCCAGGCGAGCCACGGTGATGGTGATGCCTAACAAGCTCTTGAAGCTGGCGGCGCGCGTAGATTATGGAATGAGTCTTTCGTCAGCGCGCCGCAGCTTAAGCGCGATCCGTTAGGCCGCAGGGACAACTGCCTGAATCAAGGTCAGGGTATTGGCTTCAAGAGGGAGGGAAGGAGAAATGATCAAGGTCAGCGTGCTATATCCAGGTGGTGCTGGCACTACGTTCGATATGAGTTACTACCTTAACCGCCACATCCCGATGGTGCGAGCAAAGCTTGGCGCGGCCTGCAAGAGTGCAGCTGTGGAACAAGGCTTGGGCGGTGCCACGCCTGGCGCACCACCAGCGTTTAGCGCCATGGGCCATTTGTACTTTGATTCCGTGGAGGCCTTTCAGTCTGCGTTCGGCCCACACGCCGGCGCGATCATGGATGACATTCCTAACTACACCAACGTCCAACCGACGATTCAGGTGAGTGAGGTGAAGCTATAATTCGGTTGGAGTTACTGCTCCTTTTTACAGCCTGCGGCCTAACACGCGCCTGAAGCTGCCGGCGCGCGTCATCTGTCGTAGAATTGCGTTTGTGAAAGTGAAGACTTGGCGCCGCAGCTTAGGCGCACTCCGTTAGGCCGCCGCAGGCATTCGGGCACTGGCCGGCCCCTATTTCGAGCAAGCCTACCTCAAACGAGCGGCATTACGCACTACGAGCGGCGCCAGCGGCCTTATTCTTGCGCGGAACTCACACAGCTGCTCGAGGCTGCGGCCTGCGTGTGTCGTATTTGGTCCTCCTGCGAGAATCGCAGCCAGTACTACCTGCCGTAGGGAGTTAGCGCGATGGTAATCGTACAGGTCGTAGAAATGGCGTTTGCCCTTGTGCTTGGCGGCTTGATTGTTCACTGGGCAGTCGAGCGCCAGCGGCTTCGTCGGTTTGTTCAGAGCTTCGGTGTTCTCCCTGCCGACCCTCGTCGCCTTGCCCTTGAAGTGGCCGGCCGCCTCTTTACGCGACCGCATGGCGGTTCTGATCCTCCCTACTTGCTCAAGGCACTCGGTCCCCTTGGGGCTACTCCGAGCGCTCTGATTGACCGAGGCGGGTGCTGCTCCGGTACGTCCCGGCTCTACATTCTCTGCTTGTCGCAGCTCGAAATCCGAGCCCATCAAATAACCCTATACCATCGCACGGGACTCGCTCGGCACTGCCTCGTCGAGGTTCGCCTCCCAGACGGTCCGCTGATCGCCGACCCATTTTACGGTCTGTACTACACTGACGAGACCGGACGGCCAATAGACCTCGACCGCTTGCAGAGTGGCGCCACGCCCCGCTTCGCCTCGCTGCCACACAGCGACCGCACCGCTTACCCACCCCACGAGTACTACGATTTCGTTTTCACCCTTTCCAAGACGGCCAACTGGACCATGAGTTGGTGCAGGCGCCAAGCCTACCGCTTTCTAATCGCGGTCACTCGAGGTGGCATAGATCGACTACGTTTGCCAGTGATCTTTGAGTGGCCACAGGTCTTGCTCGGTACCATCCTGACGATAACGATCGGTGCCATGCAGGTCTTGGTGTGGGTGTTGCGGTGACCAAGCGCCGCCGAACTTGCGTTTGAAGGCGGCGGCCTAACGCGCGCCTGAAGGTGACGGCGCCCGTCATCTGCGGTAGAATTGCATTTGTGATCATTCCGGTCAGGCGCCGCAGCTTAGGCGCATCTCGTTAGGCCGCGCTCGTAAGAGGAGGGTGAAATGCCTCTCGATGGCAAACACGCCTTGATCACTGGAAGCTCCCGTGGCATTGGCCGGGGAATCGCGCTGAAGCTCGCGGAGCATCGCGTGGGGATCGCCGTCCACTACTACCAGAACGAGCGTGCTGCCAACGACACGCTCGCTGAAGTCCGCAAACGCGGTTCTGACGGTTTCGTGGTCCAAGCCGATGTGTCGCGTCCAGACGAGATCAAGCAGATGTTCCGCAAGGTCCAGACGCAATTCAAGACGCTCGACGTTTTCGTGAGCAACGCGCGACCGGAGGTACCCGCCTTTTTCCAGGCACCCTTGGACATCACCTTAGCGCAGTGGGACACGGCCTTCGATTCCCAGGCGAAGGCGTTCTTGGTCGGGGTGCGCGAGGCGATTCCACTCATGAGCGGCGGAGGACGAATTATCGCCCTCACCTACGCTGAGGGGAGCCGCACGGGTGGACTCCAGCCGTGGGTAGGCATGGGCTCAGCCAAGGCGGCGCTCGAGTCGCTCGTGCGCTACTTCGCCGTGGCACTCGCCAAACGCGGCATCACGGTGAACGCGATCAGCCCCGGCTGGACCGAGAACAGCGTATTGAACACGCTGCCACCACAGGCCCAGGATCTCATCAGGAATTGGCACGTGCGCGGTTGGACGCCCATGGGACGTTTGGGAACGCCGGAAGATGTCGGCAACGTGGTGACGCTCTTCTGTTCGGAGCAAGCCGGCTGGATCACCGGACAAGTGATCTACGCGGATGGCGGTGCCTCGTTGATGAATCCCGAGGTCCCCCCGGAGATACAACTGGGATAACAGCGCGCCAGGAGCCAGCAAGGAGCAGGAGCAGTGCGCGGCCTAACAAGTGCCTGAAGCTGACGGCGCCCGTCGTCTATGGTAGAATGGCATTTGTGATCATTCGACCTTGGCCGCAGCTTAGGCGCGATCCGTTAGACGGCAGCGCACTGGTTCTTCTTCCAATTCTCCCATGACGGTCGCGGTCGCCGATCGCATCCTCGGCTGCCTCAAGGGCATCGCCACTGGTGACGCCATCGGTAAGCAAACAGAGATGTTATCGCATGAGGACGTGCTCCACTGGTATCCTCACGGCATCCGAGGTTTCGAAGGCGCTCCCGGCTCCGTCATTCCTCGATACGTGGGGAACTCGAAGCACGAGTGGCGGATCGGTGAAACCACGGACGACACCGAAATGACTCTTGCCGTCGCGCGTGCCATCCTCATCGATCGGAACGTTTCGCACACGAGCATCGGTCGTGAACTGCTCCGATGCACGAAGTGTGTTCATCCGGGTCTCAAGTCCCTTTGGGAATTTCACCAGGCGGCCGATCCCGCGCGGATGGCAACGAACCATGATGGCTGTGGAGCCGCAATTCGGGTGGCGCCGGTCGGCATCTTCTTTACCTCTCACCGCGCAGAGGAACTCCTGAACGGCGCTCGTGAAGCGTCGGTTTCGACTCACGGTGGGTCACTAGCCATCGCGGCGGCAGCTGCCACTGCTGCCGCGGTCTCGGCGGCGATTGATGGAGCTTCTCTACCCGACGTTCTGGAGCTTGCCGAATGTGCTGCGGCCGAAGCCGAGCGTCGGTGGCCCGGCCCCGCCCCCTCCGCGTTCGCGAACGCGCTCCGTACGGTGCATGACGACCTGGGGCACTTCACCGCACTTCGAGCGGCAGAGATAGCCGCGCTTTACTTTCCGAATCAGCCGATGACGATCGTGCCCCTGGCGCTGGGACTCGGAACACTGATGCAGTCGGCGGAGGAAGCGATCCGCCTGGCTGCGAACATTGGCGGAGATAGTGACTCCGTAGCCTCGATTGCCGGGGCGATCCTCGGGGCCATGTACCCAACGACTGTGAATCCCGACTGGTACGGCGCTGTCGAGGTGGTCAACGACCACAATCTGGTAACAATCGCCAACGAACTCGCCGAGTTGCGACACTGATGTCTACAGCCCGAGAACGCTGCCGCCTAACAAGCGCTTGAAGCTGACGGCGCGCGTAGATTAGGGAATGAATTCTTTTTCAGCGCGCCGCAGCTTAGGCGCATCCCGTTAGGCGGCAAACGAGTGGCGCTGTCCTGTTGTGACGAGGCAACCATGACGAAGACCACAGGCCTGTCCATACTCTTGCTGCTTGCCGCAGCGCAGCTCCCAGCTCAATCCCTGCCTGCCGACTCCCTCTTCGATCGTCTCATCGGTCATTGGGTGCTGCGCGGCACGATAGCACGGCAGTCCACGACCCATGATGTGGACTTCGAATGGATGTTGGGACGGGAGTACGTGAAGATGCACGAAGTGTCCCGTGAGCCGGGGCCGAACGGGGCGCCGCCATACGAGGCGGTCGCGCTATTCGGGCGCGATCCGCGCTCCGGTGAATATGCGGTACTGTGGCTGGATAACACGGGAGCCAGCGCATTCGACGCGGCCGGTATTGGGCGAGGCAAGGTGGCGGGCGATTCGATTCCGTTCGTCTTCAACTACACCGCCACCGACCGGTTCCATAACACGTTCGTCTACAATCGCGCGACCGATTCCTGGCAGTGGCACCTGGACAATGACAGCTCGGGCGTGCGCCGGCCGTTTGCCCGGGTGACGCTGACGCGGCGCTAGCCCATCGGCGGTGCATGGTCGTTTGCCGCCTAACATGCGCCTGAAGCTGACGGCGCGCGTACATTAAGGAATGAGTCTTTCATCAGCGCGCCGCAGCTTGAGCGCGATCCGTTAGGCAGCGCAAGCGCAGGATCAGGTTAAGAGAGAAAGGCCACATGGAACCACCTGTGTTTCTTGCCGCGCTCCTGATATTCGTGGGAATTCCCGCTCTCACGGTCCTCAAGATCGCTCGTCTGCGGGCTAATCGTCCTCAATCGCCATCGGCCGACGTCACTGAACGGCTCGAGGCAGTTGAACATCGTGTCGAGGACCTCCAACAGGAGTTGGCAGAAACACAGGAGCGTCTCGATTTCGCCGAACGTTTGCTCAGCAAGGCACGTGAAGAGCGGCGGATTGGCAGCTGAGGCGACTCTACGGAGTGCGCTGCCTAACATGCGCCTGAAGCTGACGGCGCCCGGAGTCTGTGGTAGAATTGCGTTTGCGATGATTCGAGTTAGGCGTCGTAGCTTAGGCGCATCCCGTTAGGCCGACCAAACCGAAGGAGAGTCCTTGTCGCAGGTTCGCTCGAAGGATTACGCTCCAGGTGGGCTAAAAATGAATGCCCGGCCCGAGAATCCCGACGAAGATCACCGACGCGATGCATCCGGCGACGATCCAGGCATAGCTACGTTCCAGTTCGGCTGGTTCTGCTGATCGCTTGCTGCCGCGCGTGAACTGGGTGAGCCAGAGCAGCCCCGAGGCGCCGCCAAAGGACGCCGCAGCAGCAGAGATCGCGATGAGGACGGGACCCACAGGATTGAGCAATCCCGAGAGGCAGAAAAGCAGACCCCCGGCGACATATGCAGGGACGCTGAGCAGCCTGCTTCTCCTCATGGAGAGATCGTCGCTGCCGACAAGCGCACCCAACCATTGCCCCGATTGGCGAGCGAGAAGAAAATAGATCGCTCCCCCCAACACCGCCATTGCCGGACGCCAGATGAAGGGCGACACTGTGCCGCTTGCGACATCGGCCCAGTCGCCAATGTTCCCGACACCTGAGAAGAGGAAGTAGCCGGCTCCCATCAAAAGGTTCAGCGTAGTGAAAAGCCACAGAAAGTAGGAAATATGCGGCTTGCGCACCGGATTGGTCGCTTTAAGGGCGACGAGCCCAATTGCACCTGCGATGAAATTTACGATCGTGCCCGCTGCCGCGACGCCACGACGGGCGAGCGCACTGATCGCTTCCTCACTGCAATCGAAGTGCACTGACGAGAGCACGTTGGGTTTCCCGCCGAGGGCCACGCAGGCTGCGCCATGCCCAACCGCCTCGTGCGAGACATTCGAAGCGGCGTACGCGACGAGCGCAATCGCCGTGACCGTCAGGAGGTCTGGGAGGGAGCGGTGCTGCATTGGTCCAGTCCAGTCGGTGCGCACTGGCTGTTCAAACGTACGCGGTACCTCTCCCGTCGTGAGATCGCCAAAGCGGTCGAAATGATCCAAGATATCGCGCTGCCATGATGGAACGCCTTTCGTTCGTGTTGCTGGTGCTGCTCGCGGGATGCGCCCTCCAGAGCCGGCCGCAGACTGGTGACCGGCCCGTCGTGGTCGGCACCATCACGGAGCAGCAGAGCCACGCGACGGCGCTCCTGCAGGCAGTGAGCGCAGTCGACGACAGCGTGGTGTGGGTCTCGGGGCACCAGGCAACCTGGGTCCGGACCGTTGACGGCGGTCGCACCTGGGTGCCCGGCGCGATGACGGGCCCGGATTCCGCGCTCGAGTTCCGTGACGTAGAGGCGGTGAGCACCACCACGGCGTACCTGCTGGCGGCCGGCCCCGGCGAGCAGTCGCGCATCTACAAGACCACCGATGCCGGGCGGAGTTGGCGATTGCAGTTCATGAACCGCGACTCGGCCGCCTTCTACGACTGCTTCGCCTTCTGGGACAAGACGCACGGGATCGCGGTGAGCGACGCCGTGCGTGGCAAGATGATCGTGATCCGCACCGACGACGGCGAGCACTGGAGCGCGGTCGCCGAGGACGGGATGCCGCCGGCCTTGCCGGGAGAAGGGTCGCCAGCGGCTGGCGGCACCTGCCTCACCGTGCGGG
>Ga0209056_10000114_pt1 | contig 83624 bp, 72 predicted proteins | sample GraSoiAngelo_114_FD_185876 | JGI IMG/M metagenome (GOLD analysis project Ga0209056, IMG submission 185876) | Grasslands soil microbial communities from the Angelo Coastal Reserve, California, USA - 14_0903_13_40cm (SPAdes) (version 2) | ecosystem: Environmental > Terrestrial > Soil > Grasslands... | reverse complement strand
CGTGGAGATAGAGCGGTTCTCCGAGGCGCGCCACGACCTGCGCCAACCGCGGCGTCGTGTCGGGGTCGGCGCCCAGCGCGCGGGCGGCGCTCACCACGAACTCGAGCGGCGTCTTAATCTTGGCGCGGAGGTTGGGGGCGGCCCAGAAGGCCGGCGACGTGAAGACCGCGCGCAGCACCTCGCGGATGTCGCCCTCCGTGCGCTTCCAGGCGGCCACGGCGTCGTCCACGCAGCCGTCCGGTGGGTCGTCGTTCACGAATCGCTGGCACAGCTGGCGACTCACGTGGTGCATCGTGGCCGGGTGATTGGCGAGCAGCTTGAGGAGGCGTACCCCTTCGTCTCTGCCGTGGCCGGCGGGGAAGGTCACGCCCATCACGATTTTCTCACCGTAGTCGTGGGCCCAGTCGTGGAACTCGAAGTCCCCGCCCTGCTGGGGCCGCCGTATGCTCCAGCCGGTGAAAATTCGCGCGACGTTGATCACGTCCTGCTGAGTGTAGCCACCGTCCACGCCGAGTGTGTGCAGCTCGAGCAGCTCGCGAGCGTAATTCTCGTTGATGCCCTTCGGCATGCGTTCCACGGCCCGTTGCCGTTGCGAGTCCGCGCGCATCGGGTCGCGCGTTGGGTCGAACAGCGGCGGACGGCCGAAGCTGGGGGCGCGTCCGAACACCGGCCGGGCCCGGAGTCGCATTGCCTGTGGCGGTGTGGAGCCGGGCGCCACGCTCTCCCAGTTGTCGAGGTAGAACAGCATCGCGGGGCTCTGCGCCGTGGCGACCAGCAAGTCTGCGAACCTGCCCAGGGCATGCGGCCGGATCGTCGCCTCGATATATGACGGCGTCAGAAACCGGTCGGCGCCCTTCGCTAAGAAAACGTTGAAGTGATTGATCCAGAAGTCGACCATCACCTCGTAGAGCTGTCGCTCCGACAGGGTGGCCCGCACGAGGGCGAGCTCCTGGAGCTCTCCAGCCAGGCGGCGACCTCTCTCCTGCGGGGGGTCCATCCGCTGCGGTAGGGGCGCAGCATGCTGCCCCCCTACACTGTCTCGGTCACCAGGCGCCTCGCCCTGTTGTCGCTTCTGCTCGCGCTGTTCTCGCTGGGCCTCGACGTACATGCTCGCGAGCTCGCCCGCGTCGTACTCGAGAATGGTGAACTGGCGCTCCCGCTCGGCGAGCGCAGCGTCGTCGATCTTGTCGGGAGACAGCTGCTGGTCGATCCACTGCATCACGCCCGCCGCCGCGACGCGGTCCACCTCGCCTGGTCGGGGGCCGTAGGCGAGACGGTTCAGCGCGTGCAGCGCGGAGTCACGCGGCGTGAGCAGGGACGCCTGGGCGCTCGCCCCCACCAGGGGCGAGGCGCCCAGCGCCCCGCACAGACTCGCCACGGCCCAGATCTTCATACGGTTATATTGACGCACAGCCCTCGAGGGAAGTTAAGGTTGTGACGGCGCCACGTTTCGTCCCGCACGGTATCCGCACGCAGCGTAACAGCTTGCTCGGGGGCGCGAACGGCAAGCCGCCTACCTGGGAAGAGCGGCTCCAGGCGCTCAAGTACGTCCCGCCGCTGCTCAAGCTCGTCTTCGAGACCCACCGCGGCTATACCGTCGCCATCCTGGCCCTCCGGGTGGTGCGGTCGTTTGTGCCGCTCGCCGTCCTGTGGATCGGGAAGCTGATCATCGACGGGGTCATCGCGGCGGTGCGAGTGCGGGCGGACGGAGGGCAGGGCGCGGTCGACTGGTGGGCTCTGGGCGGGCTCCTGGCGCTCGAGTTCGGCATCGCCGTGCTCGGGGAAGGGCTGGCCCGGCTGTCGGCGTTGCTCGAGAGCCTGCTGGGCGACCTGTTCTCGAATCGCATCAGCGTGCGCCTGATGCAGCACGCCGCGGCCCTCGATCTCGCGCAGTACGAGGATGCGGAGACCTACGACCACCTGGAGCGGGCGCGGCGCCAGACCGTGGGGCGTATCGGGCTGATCGCGCTGCTGCTCTCGACCGCGCAGGATCTGATCACGCTCGCGTCGCTCGCCGCCGTGCTGCTCGTCCAGCTGCCGTGGCTGCTGCTCCTGCTCGTGATCGCGGTGCTGCCGTCGTTCCTGGGCGAGACGCACTACGCGGCGCTGGGCTATTCGCTGCTGTTCTCGTGGACGCCGGAGCGGCGGCTCCTCGACTACCTGCGCTACGCCGGCGCGTCGGACGAAATGGCGAAGGAGGTGAAGCTGTTCAACCTGTCGGACTTCCTGGTGGGCCGTTACGCCAGGCTCTCGGACGAGTTTTACGAAGCGAACAAGCGGCTCGCTGTGAGACGGAACCTCTTCTCCACGCTGTTTGTGACCGTCGGGACGCTCGGCTACTACGCCGCCTACGCCGTGATCGTCTATCTCACCGTGCTCGGCCGCTTCACGATCGGCGCGCTCACCTTCCTGGCAGGCTCGTTCCGCCAGAGCCGTGACTTGATCCAACGCGTCCTACTGTCGCTGTCCCAAGTGTGGGAGCAGAGTCTCTATCTGTCAGACCTATTTACGTTTTTCGACGTCCGCCCCCTGGTGACGTCCCCGCCCGGAGCGCGGCCGGTGCCCGTCCCGATCCGCACGGGCTTCGAGTTTCAGGACGTGGGGTTCCGGTATCCCGGGTCGGACCGCTGGGCGGTGCGGCACCTCTCGTTCGCCTTCGAGCCCGGCGAGCGCATCGCGCTGGTGGGTGAGAACGGGGCGGGGAAAACCACGCTCGTGAAGCTGCTGGCGCGGCTGTACGACCCGGACGAGGGCCGCATTCTGCTCGACGGGGTGGACCTGCGCGACTACGACCTGGACAGCCTGCGCACCAACATCGGCGTCATCTTCCAGGACTTCGTGCGCTACGATTTCGTGATGAAGGAGAACATCGGTGTCAGCCAGGTCGAGCGACTGGGCGACGAGGAGCGGATCCGCGAGGCGGCGCGCCGCAGCCTGGCCGACTCGGTCGCCTCGCGGCTCGAGCGGGGCTACGATCAGATGCTGGGCCGCCGCTTCGAGGGCGGCGTAGAGCTGTCGGGTGGCGAGTGGCAAAAAGTGGCACTGGGGCGCGCCTACATGCGTGACGCCCAGGTGCTGATCCTCGACGAGCCCACCGCGTCGCTCGACGCTCGCGCGGAGTACGACGTGTTCTTACGCTTCGCGGAGCTCACCGCCGGACGGATGGCGGTGCTCATCTCGCACCGCTTCTCCACGGTGCGGATGGCCGACCGGATCCTGGTGCTGCAGGGTGGTGAGCTCATCGATCAGGGAACGCACGAGGAGTTGGTGACGAAGGGCGGGCTGTACGCGGAGCTGTTTAGTCTGCAGGCGGCAGGGTACCGGTAGTCGGGCTGGGTCGCACTGGCCCGGCGCGCAGAGCGATCCGAATCGTGGGAGGAGACATGCGCACGTTCCCGTTGACGCTGGTGACGTTGTCGGTGGCGGCTGTTGCGGGCGCTACCCCGCTCCGTGCCGTGCAGCGACGTAGCAACGTGCTCACGGCCGAGGAGATCGAGCGGGCGAAGCCGAACGTGGGCACGGCGTTCGACATCGTGGAGACGCTGCGGCCACGCTGGCTGCAGGTGCGAGAGCTCAGTCGGATTCCCGGAAAGGCGGACGAGCCCGTCAGATCGACGCCGGTCTACGTATACCTGAACGACGTCAACATGGGGTCGGTCGACTATCTGAAGACGATCCCGGCGGAGACCGTGCTGGAGATGCGCTGGCTCAGCGCCAACGAGACGGCGAGCCGCTACGGGCCCACTGACGGGCAGGCCGCGATCGTCGTGAAGCTCAGGCGCTGAACGTGTAGCACCACGCCTCACCTTCGAGCACCGTTTCACCCGTCTGCCGTGTGACCGTCACCTTGAGACGGCACACCGGCTTGGTGTCGTGCACGCTCACCACCTCCGCTTCGGCCGTGATGGTGTCCCCGATGTACACCGGCGCCGTGAACTTCCAGTTCTGGCTCAGGAACACGGTCCCGGGCCCCGGGAGGTCCATCGCCACGAGCGCGTGCAGCAGGCCGGTGGTGAGGCCGCCCTGGACGACGAGCGCCTTGAACCTGGTTTGCGCGGCGACTGCCTGGTCGAAGTGTAAGGGATTGTAATCACCCGTGAGCTTCGCATAGGTCGCGACGTGCTCAGGCGACAACGTCAGGCTGCGTCGCGCCCTCTGGCCGACTGTGACCGTCATCGGCTCGGGCTCGGCGACCCGCGCGACCGCTCGAGCGCCGCCACGAACGGTGCGAAGTACTGCTTCCACGCCGCTGCCACGGTGTGAGTGCCGTGGCCGCGCGTGATGTCGCTCGTCGGAATCAGAACGAAGCGACCCTGTTTCACGCGCGGCATCAGGCGCTCCATGATCGCGAGCTCCGGCGGATTGACGAGATCGTCCGCCGAATTGATAGCGAGCACCGGGACGGTGATGCGCTCCAGGTCCGGGCGCGGGTCGTAGTCGCGCGATGCCTCGAACTGGTACGCCATGTCGTTCGCGTCCGTCTCGGCGAGGCGCTCGCGCAGCCATCGGGTGATGTAGGCGTCCGCCGAGTCGCGCGTCGGCGCAGTGCGCTGCAGCTGGAGCGGGCTCGAGCTCATCATGAAGAGCAGCTGCAGGGCGGCGAGGAGCCCGCGCGGCTGTTGAGAGTAAGAGCCGCCGCGCCAGTCTGGATCGCCGCGGATGTCCTCGATGATCATGCGGCGCATCATCCGGTTCCGGCCGGCGATCTGCGTGGGGGCGCAGGCGAGCGGCACCACGCCGTCCATGAAGTCGGGATGGCGCTCCGCCCAAAGCCACGAGTGCATGCAGCCCATGGACGTGCCCATGACCAGCAGCAGGTGGTCGACGTGCAGCCCGTCCGTCACCAGGCGGTACTGCGCCGCGACCATGTCTCCGTAGGTGTAGTGCGGGAACCGGGCCTTGAGCCCGTCGCTCGGCTTGCTGGACCGCCCGTGTCCGAGGTTGTCCGGCAGGATGAGGTAATGCGTCGTCGTGTCGAGCGGCTGCCCGGGGCCGTACAGCTCCCCGGCGAAAAGCGGCGAGAGGAACTGGCTTCCCGAGCCTCCCGTGCCGTGCAGGATGAGCACCGCGTTGCGTGCGCTCCCGCCGGCGTCGCGCCGCAGCCGTCCCAGCGTCAGGTAGTGCAGCCGCAGCACCGGCAGCGTCTCCCCGCTGGCAAAGGGAAAGTCGCGGATCGCGACGCTGGCGCTGTCCGCTTGCAGCGCCGCGATGAGCAGCAGGAGCGTCACCGCGCCGTGATGATCTGAATCGCGCCGTGCAGGTGGCCCGGGCCGAAGCGGGCCTCCGCCTCGGACGCGCTGTAATGGCGAATCGCGGTGGCGGCGTTGACCTGGATCGTGCGGAGCGTCTCGGGCCCGCCGAGGCGGCTCTGGTCGAGATACACGACGACGTCGCCTTCGGCTTCGGGGCGGAGAGTGGTCGGATTGCGGCGGAACCACGCGGGTCGCAGCGCGTGCAGCGCCTCGAACAAGGTGGGAGAAGTGGAGACCTTGCCCAGCTCCTCCAAGGTCACGACGTCGCTCGAGCGGGCGGGGGCTGGCTCGTGGGCCGCCTGACCGGTGCGGGCCCCGCCGCACCCCCCCAGACCGAGCGCGGCCAGCGTGGCGAGCGGCAGGATCGTCGATCGAGCGTACATTGCAAGCTCCTGCGGTGGATGGTGCCGCATCGAAATTACCCGTCGGGGGGCGGGGGGGCGAGCCTGCCAGGGTCCCGAGATGGAGCTTGATCGAGCGAGCCACGCCGCGTTCCGTCTGCGGGTCTTCGCCGCGGCGACGCTGTTTTCGACGGGCGGTGCCGCATTCAAGCTGTGCGGCTTCACCGGCTGGCAGGTGGCGGGGCTGCGCGGCGCGGTGGCGGCGATCGCCGTGCTCGTCATGGTACCGGAGGCGCGCCGAGTGTGGACGTGGCGCGCGGCGCTGGTGGGCGTGGCCTACGCTGTCACGACGATCCTGTTCGTGCAGGCGAACAAGCTCACGACCGCTGCGGACGCCGTATTCCTCGAGGACGCGAGTCCGCTGTGCATTCTGCTGCTCGGGCCGTGGTTGTTACGCGAGCCCGTGCAGCGCGGCGACGTCGCGTTGCTGCTCGCCGCGGCGGTGGGGATGACGCTGTTCTTCGTCGGCGTCGAGCCGCCGCGCGCCACGGCGACGAACCCGTTGCTCGGGAACGTGCTCGCGGCAGTCAGCGCCGTCACCTTCGCGCTGGTCGTGATCGGCTACCGTTGGCTCACCCAGCGCCCCGGTGGCTCGGCCGCGTCGGTGGCGGCGGCCGCCGTGTCGGGGAACGTGCTCGCCTTCGTCTTGTCGCTCCCGTGGATCTTTCCCGTGGCCGGCGGCCGCGCCGTGGACTGGGTGATCGTCCTCTACCTAGGAACGGTTCAGCTCGGCCTCGGTTACGTGCTGCTGTCGCAAGCGATGCCGCACGTCCCCGCGCTCCAGGTGTCGTTGCTGCTGCTGCTCGAGCCGGTGCTCAACCCGATCTGGGCGTGGTTGATCCACGGAGAGACGCCTAGTGCGTGGTCGCTCGCGGGAGGGGCGCTCATCCTCGGCGCGACCGTGGTCCGGATCGTGGCGCAGGGGAAGGAAACGCACGTCGGGGCAGCCGCGTAGACGGCCACCCTGACGTCATTACTCGCGGTGGTCAGCGGGTGCTGTCCGTCTTCTGTTGCTGGTCCTCGTGCAGGTCCTTGCGGTCCTGTCGCAGGTCGCGTCGATCCGAGCGCGCGTCCCGCACGTCGTGGCGACGATCGCGGCGGTCTTGGCGCAGGTCGCGGCGGTCGCTGCGCAGATCCCGCCGGTCCCGCCGTGCATCCTTCAGGTCGCCCTCCTGCATGTCCTCACGCACGTCCCGCCTATCCTGACGGAGGTCACGGCGATCCTGGTGAATGTCCTTGGTGTCGTGCCGCACATCACGGCGATCGCCGCGCAGCTCGCGGCGGTCGTGGCGGACTGCTGTGCGGTCCTGCCGCACACCTGAATCGCCCGCGGCCTGAGCCGACACGATCGTCGGCAGGCTGAGGGCAAGCGCCAGAGCGGTCAGCAGCGCGAATCGGCCTTGCATGTGAGTTCCCCGGTAAAGGTTCAGCGATAAGACCCGACAACGGGCGCGACGTTAACAGACGGCGTGCGGGGTCATGGTGACCCGGGTCACACTGCGCGCCCGCGCCGCGTGACCCCGCGCGTAGATTGTAGCCCCGATGCCTGCGACCCGCGCTCACCTGGGCGTGATCTTCTTGACCGTGCTGATCGATCTGGTCGGCTTCGGGATCATCATGCCGATCCTGCCGATGTACGCCCAGCGCTTCGGAGCGCAGGGAATCGGCTACGGGGCCCTCGTGTTCGTCTTTTCGGCGATGCAGTTCCTCGCGACGGCCCTGCTCGGCCGGCTGTCCGACCGGATCGGCCGACGGCCGATCCTCCTCACAACGATGCTGGTCAACGCCGCGGGCTACGTCTTGTTCGCGTTCGCGCCTTCCTACGCGGTGCTGTTCCTCGCCCGCGTGATCTCCGGCTTCGCGAGCGGCAATATCTCCGCGGCGCAGGCGTACGTCGCGGACATCACCCTGCCGGCGGACCGCGCCCGCGGCATGGGGACCATTGGGGCCGCGTTCGGGATCGGGTTCGTGCTGGGCCCGATGATCGGGGGACTGGCCGACCACTACCTCGGGCACCTCGCCCCAGGGCTGATCGCTGCCGGGCTCTCCCTGGTCAACTTCCTTTCGGCGGGTGCCATCCTGCGCGAGTCACTCGCGACCGAGCACCGCACCGCGCGGCCGCTGCTCGATTTCGGGCACATGCGTGAGGCGCTGGGGCGCGAGCAGCTGCGGCCGCTCATGCTGGTGTGGCTGATCGCCCCGTTCGCCTTCGCCGGCTACACGGTGGCGCTGCCGCTGCACGCGACCGCAGCGCTGGGGTGGGGGGCGAAGGAGCTGGGCTGGCTGTTCGTCGTGATCGGTACGATCGCCGCGGCGGTGCAGGGGTTTCTGTTCGGGCGCATCGAGCGACGTACCGGCGCGCGCGCCTTGCTCGTGGTGGGCCTGTTCGGGATGGCGGTTAGCATCGCTGCCGTGCCGTACGCGGCGACCAGTCTGCAGCTGTACGCCTGGACGGTGCCGCTCGCCTTCGCGAACAGCCTGTTTGCGCCCGCGGCGTCCGGGCTGGTGTCTATCTACGCCGACCCCACGGAGCAGGGCACCATCCTCGGCGCGGCGCAGGCGTTTGCGGCGCTGGGCCGCAGCCTCGGCCCGCTGGCCGCTGGATGGGCGTACGACGGGCTCGGCCAGCGGAGCACGTTCCTGCTGGCGGGGGTGATAATGCTGCTGGCTGGAGTGAGCGGCCTCCAGCTGCCAAGGCATGGCAACAGCTAGTCCTCTGTTCTCCCCGGTGCGTCTGCGCGTCTAGCCTATGCCTAGCCTAGGGCCTGTTTTCCGGCTCATATTCCCCTCACCCCCTGCCGGAGTGAGCTGCGCCCATGCGCGTATACAAGACACCGGAGATTCGCAATGTGGCAGTCGTGGGCCACGGCGCGAGCGGCAAGACCTCCCTGGTCGACGCTCTCGCGTTCGTGGCCGGCACGAGCAAGCGCCACGGGTCCGTCAAAGACGGCACCGCTCTCACCGATTACACTCCCGACGAAATCGAGCGCAAGTACTCCATCAACCTCGCCATCGGCGTGGCTGAGTGGATGGACACGAAGCTCAACCTCATCGACACCCCGGGCTACCTCGACTTCACGGGCGAGGCGCTCGCGGGCGTCTATGCGGCGGACGGCGGCGTAGTGGTCGTTTCGGCGACCGGTGGCGTCGAGGTGGGGACGGAAAAGGTCTGGGACTACTGTGAAGACCGGGGCATCCCGCGCCTGTTTTTCGTCTCCCTGATGGACAAGGAGCACGCCGACTTCGAAAAGGTCTACCGCCAGATCAAGCAGCGTCTGACGCCGAAGGTGATCCCGGTGGAGATCCCCGTGGGCGAGGGCCCCGACTTCCATGGGATCATCAACCTGTTCTCGAAGAAGTGCCACCTGTACAAGAAGGGGACGAAGGCGGGGGAATACGTGGAGGAGGACGTTCCCGCGGAGTACCAGGGGCGGTTCGATCAGTACTCGAAGGAGCTGATCGAGCGCATCGCCGAGACCGATGACACGCTCCTCGAGCGCTACCTGAGCGGCGCCGAGATCGGGCGTGACGAAGCGATCAGGGCCATGAAGGCAGGGATGGCGCAGGGCGAGCTGTTTCCGCTGTTCTGCGGGGCGGCGGAGCTGACCTACGGGATGCGAGCCCTCTTGTCCAAGCTGGTGGAGCTGTTCCCCGCGCCGCACGAGCGCCCGCCGGTGGAGGCGCAGAAGTGGGGGAGCGCGGAGCGACTCATGCTGAAGACGGAAGACGGCGGGCCGTTCGTCGGACAGGTGTTCAAGACGATGTCCGAGCCGCACGTGGGAGATGTGACGTACTTCCGCGTGTATTCCGGCATGGTCCGCAACGGGCAGGACGTGTTCAACGCCCCGCGGGCGGCGGTCGAGAAGCTCAACCACCTCTGCGTCAGCATCGGGAAGGACCGCTTCGAGATCGCCGAGCTGCACGCCGGAGACATCGGGGTGGTGGCGAAGCTGCGCGACACGCACACCAACGACACGCTTTCCACCCGGGAGGCGCCGATCGTGCTCCACAAGATCCCCTTCCCCGAGCCGATCATCACGGTGGCGATCGAGGTGAAGCAGCGGGGCGAAGAGGAAAAGCTCTCGAACGGGCTGCACAAGCTGCACGAGGAGGACCCCACCTTCCAGCACGAGTACAACCCCGAGCTGCAGCAGACGCTGATCCGCGGGCTGGGCGAGCGCCATCTCGAGATCATCGTGGGCCGGTTGGCGCGGAAATACGGCGTGCACGCCGTTACCACAAAGCCGCGCATCGCCTATCGCGAGACGTTCCGGGGGAAGGCGGAAGGCCAGGGGAAGCACAAGAAGCAGACCGGCGGTCGCGGCCAGTACGGCGATTGCTGGATCCGGATCGCGCCGCTGCCGCGGGGCTCCGGGTTGCAGTTCATGGACGAGATCGTCGGCGGCGTGATCCCGCGGCAGTATATCCCGGCGGTGGAGCGCGGCATTCAGGAAGCCGCGGCGCGCGGCCCGGTGGCGGGGTATCCAGTCGTGGACTTCAAGGTGGAGCTATACGACGGCTCCTACCACGACGTTGATTCGAACGAGATGTCGTTCAAGATGGCCGGCATCCTCGCGTTCCGAAATGTCAGCCCGAACTGCAAGCCGGTGCTGCTCGAGCCGATCCTGGAAGTGGAGGTGTGGACGCCGGACGAGTATCAAGGCGCCGTGATGGGCGACCTCTCCTCGAGGCGCGGCCACATCCTCGGGACCGACAAGGAAGGTCGGCTCACGAAGATCAAAGCGCTCGTCCCCGAAGCCGAGCTGGACCGTTACGCGACCATGCTGCATTCGCTGACGCACGGCCGGGGAACGTACCGGTCGAAGTTTCATGTGTATCAGGAGGTGCCGCCGGACGTGGCGCACAAGGTGATCGAGGCGCGGAAGAAGGAAATGGAGCAGGCGAAGGCATCATGAGGCCGAGCGTGGTGTGCGGTCTGCTCGCCGTGGGCGCGGCCTGCGAGCCCATGGCCAGGAGACATTCTGCGTCCCAGAGCCCGGGGACGCCGGCGGACTCCACGGTGCTCCAGGTGTCGCCGGCGCCACCGCCTCCAACACCTCCGCCTCCGGCCGCCACAAAGGTTGCCAGCATCGCAGGATTCCTTACGCCGGAATCGGTGCTGCACGACACCACACAGGACATCTACTTCGTCTCCAATATCAACGGCAGCCCGACGGCGAAAGACAACAACGGCTTCATCAGTCGCGTGCGGCCGGACGGGGCGGTCGAGAATCTCAAGTTCATCGAGGGCGGCAAGAACGGCGTGACCTTGCACGGCCCGAAAGGACTGGCGCTGTGGGGTGACACGCTGTGGGTCGCCGACATCGACGTGGTGCGCGGGTTCAATGCGAGGACGGGTGCCTCCATCGACAGTGTGAGCCTCGCCAGCCTGGGCGCCGTGTTTCTGAACGACATCGCCATCGCCCCGACGGGCGCGCTCTACATCACCGACACCGGCATCCGGTTCGACGATGTCGGCAACGTGCTGCACCCGGGGCCCGACCGGGTCTTCCGCATCGGCCCGGACCGCAAGGTGACCGTCGCGGTGCGGGGTGACACCCTGGGCCGTCCCAACGGAATCGCGCTGGACCCAGTGGGCAAGCGCTTCGTGATCGTCGAGTTCGGCGGGCGATCACTGCTCGCTTGGAAGCCCGAGGACAAAGCGCCGAGCGTGATCGCCAAGGGAGCTGGCGGATTCGACGGGGTCGTGATCGCCGGCGGCAAGATCCTCGTCTCGAGCTGGACTGACTCGACCGTGTCGAGCTACGAGACCGGCCAGGCAGTGAAGCTGGTCACGGGCGTGCCGAGCCCGGCTGACATCGGCTACGACGCGAAGCGCAACCGCCTGCTCATCCCCATTTTCACCGGGAACCGAGTCGAGATTTGGCAGCTGCCATAGACCAACGCGGAACGCGGAACTCGGAACGCGGAACATCACCCTGAGGGTCGTGCCGCGGCCCGACCTCTCACTGCTGTTCCGCCTTCCGCCTTCCGCGTTCCGCGTTCAGAGCTGCAGCACCGCCGCCCCCCTCACCCGTCCCGCCCGCAGGTTCTCTAACGCCTCATTCGCCCGCTCGAGCGGGTAGGGCTCGACCGTGGTTCGCACGGGGATGTGGGGCGCGAGGGCGAGAAACTCCTCGCCGTCCTTGCGTGTCAAGTTCGCCACCGACCGGACCACGCGCTCTCCCCACAAGATGTCGTAGGCGAACGACGGGATGTCGCTCATATGGATGCCGGCGCAGACGACGGTCCCACCTTTCACGACCGCACGCAGCGCGGCGGGGACGAGCGCCCCCACGGGCGCGAAGATGATCGCGGCATCGAGCGGTTCGGGTGGCGAGGCATCCGACGCGCCCGCCCAGCGGGCGCCGAGCTCCAGAGCGAACTGCTGCGCGGTCGTGTCGCCGGCGCGCGTGAACGCGAACACGCGCCGCCCCTGGTGGCGCGCCAGCTGCGCCACGATGTGCGCCGCCGCGCCGAACCCGTAGAGCCCGAGCCGCTCGGCGTCCCCTGCCGCCACGAGCGAGCGGTAGCCGATGAGCCCGGCGCACAACAGCGGCGCCGCCTCGAGATCACCGTAGCCGTGCGGAAGCGGAAAGCAGAACCGCGCGTCGGCGACCGTGTACTCGGCGTAGCCGCCGTCGAGCTGGTAGCCGGTGAAGCGTGCGCGGTCGCACAGGTTCTCGCGCCCGGCCCGGCAAAAACCGCATACCCCGCAGCTCCACCCCAGCCATGGCACTCCCACCCGCTGGTCCGCCGTGAACCGCTGGACGCCCGCGCCGGTCGCTACCACGGTGCCGACGATCTCGTGGCCCAGCACGAGCGGCAGCTTCGGGTTCGGGAGCTCGCCGTCGGCGACATGGAGATCGGTGCGGCACACGCCGCACGCCTGCACGGCGAGCAAGACCTGGCCCGGACCGGGCTCGGGGCGCGGGAGGTGAGCGGTGCGGAGGGGCTGGCGCGGGGCGTCGACGAGCATGGCACGCATGTCCGGATCTCCGACGCGAATTGTAGCGACCGCGCGACAGATTGACGAGTTGAAGCATCTTCAACGCGGGCGCCGGGTGGAGCAAGGGCGGCCACGGCGTCCCCCTCTCGTGGCGCACGCGTTTTGCAAGGACGGATATGCCAGCGTCGTTGGGCGTGCAGTACGAACGCCAGCACGAGGAGCGTAGCCATCAACCTCGGCCCTCTCGCCTACACCCGGCACCCCATCCGCGTGCTTTTGGCAGACGACCACGTCGTCTTCCGAGCGGCGGTGCGCGCACTCCTGAAGAAGCGACGCGATCTTGTCGTGGTCGGCGAGGCCGGCACGGGGGACGAAGCCGTTGCCAGCGCCGCGGCGACCCGGCCCGATGTCGTCTTGATGGATCTGGCAATGCCCGGATCGGGCGGCCTCGAGGCGACGCGCCGGATCGTCGCGCTCGGCATCGGGGCGAAGGTTCTTGTCTTGACAGGGCTGCCGCAGGAAAAGCAACTGCTCGATGCACTCGAGGCGGGCGCGAGCGGCTTCGTCGAGAAGGCGGGTCCCGTGGAGGAGCTGACGCGGGCGATCCGCACGGTGACGCAGGGCCAGCTCTTCCTCGGGGCGGACGCGGCCAAATTTGTCGTGCTGCAACGCTACTTGCGGGACAGGCGGCGGGGGGACGAGCGTCAGGCGCGGGGAACCACGGAAGGCGGCCGAGGGCAGGGCGCGACGCCTGCGTGACGTACGCTCCAGCTCACTCCCACGCTTCGGTTTTCACTTCCGCCAGGACCGACTGCAGAGGATTGAACTCCACTTCCGTCGGCTGCGCCGGCAGGTGCAGTTCCACTTCCGTGCGCGTTCCTCGCACGGTCATCCGCACCATGGCGCGTCCCCCGCCTGCCAGCTCGACACGAACGGGAACGGGCATGAGGAAGCCGTCGGGGACGTCTTCCTGGCGGATGCGCAGGTGTAGCGCGTACTTGTGGTCGGCCGTCGTGTCGGCATGCCAGGACGCGATGTAGGTCGGAATCGCGGTGCCGTTCACCCACTCGTCGAAGAACCAGTCCATGGGTAACCCGACGTGTCGCTCGACGACGCGCTGGAAGTCCCGGGTGGTCGCCCGCTTGCCGCGGTACTCTTCGTAGAAGTCCTGCATCATCGCCGAGAACGCGTCTTCCTTCATCGTGCGGAGGTCGAGCATCAGATTCCGCAGCATCTGGAGCACCCATGCTCCCTTTTGATAGATCATCACGGTGTAGTCGCGCGGGTTGAGCTCGCTGGTGCGCGAGCCGACGCCGATCGGCGGTGCGTCGTTGCGTCGCGCGCGGATCTCCCGGCGCCAGTGGTCGAGATGCTTGAAGAACTTGGCATTATCCTGGAGCACGATCTGCATGTACCACCAGCCCGAGAACTCCGCGAAGCCCTCGCTGAGCCACACGTCCCGGTATCCGGCGGGCTCGACGCCGATGCCCCACCACTGGTGCGCGATCTCATGCGAGCGGAGGATCTCGTCGTAGCCGCTGTCGCTGACGGCCTGGAACGTCCACACGGGGAGGTAGATCAAGCCCGGGAACGCCTGCCCGTAGCCGAACGGGATCTCCGCAGCGTAGTACCGGTCGAACAGCGGCGGGCCGTAGACCCGCGTGAAGAACGCGAGGCTATTGGCCACGTCGGCGCCCACATCTTGCTCCGGAGACCCCCGCGACACGAGCCGCATGGTCATGTCGAGCGGGAAGTTGAACTGATCGTGGAGCGCGAGGAAGAACTTGTCGAGCTGGCGATGCCCGTCGCCGTTGGAGTGTACGGTCACGGGGGGAATGCGGGGATCGGTGATGTTGAACTCGTCGAGCTCGCCCACGCTGAAGCACACCTGGTCGGCGGGGCGCACCGTGGTCCAGTGCGTCGTCACGACATCGCCTTGCGTGTGCGAGTCCACCAGACGACCGATGCTCGCGAGGCGATAGTGCTGCGGCGTGTGGAAGGTGAGGTCCACGTCTGTGGCGCGCCCCCCGTAGCGAGGGAACCAGTCGTACGATGATTTCACGTAGTACCATCGATCCAGCACCGGCGGCAGCCGCGCGCGCACGCGCCCCGGCCACCACTTGGTGATGTCTTGCATGACGGAGGTGAATCCGATGAGATCGCCGTGATACACCACCCGCAGCGATCGCGTCTCGCCGGTGCGCGACGGCGGGTCGAGTCGGACCCACAGGGCCGAGCTCTTCTTCGTCCGGTAGAACGTCAGCGGCCCTCCTCCTCCGGTATCGTCGCGCACCGTGTCGACCTGCAGCGCCGCCAGGAGCTTGAAGCGGGCCCAGCGAAGGCCGGGGCGTCGCGGGGTGAGGCGAATCGTGGCGGCGGCAGAGAAGCCGAGGCCTTTCGTGATGCTCGCATCGATCCGGTAGCCGTCGAGCCTCAGCTCGTCATGGGCGTCCGGCTCCGTGGGGGTGCTGTCGTGCAAGTCCTCCGCCCGCCGGAACTCCGAGACGACCTGGACCTTCCTGCCCTCGCGGCCGCGGCGCAGCAGCGACACCTGCTCGTCGTCGCGGGGATCGACGACCAACATCAGGTCCTCCCCGTGCTCGCGCTTGACGTGCGCGTAGAAGAATCCGTCGGACTCACCGTTCATGACGGCGGTCATGAGCGTCGGTTGCAGGACGTGCGGGCCGTCCAGCAGGCGGTCGAGCGCGTCGCCGAGAACGCCGGAGGCCCGGCCCGGGTCGCCGCCACGCCGGAAGGCGACCTGCCGCCCGAGCTCGGTCAGCGTGGAATCGGTGAAGACGAACGCGGCGGCGGTGATTCCCGCGTTGACCGAGGAGTCGCCGAGGCTGCGCCGCACCTCGCGCCGCTCGATGGCGAGGGGCGGCGTCAATTCGACCGACCCGCGCCCGACGAAGATCGCGGCGATCGTTCGGCCGGCCACCGGGGTTGCGAGGTACAGAACGCCGTCCTCGAGCCGGAACAGGATGGCGTCGCGGCGCAGCGTCACGTTCTGCACGGCGGCGACGGAGTCGGCCCGCGGCGTCATCCTACGCAGCTCCTCGAAGACCGGCTCGTACGCCGCGGCGGCGGTGTCAGCGCGGGCGACCGGCGCGGTGCCGAGCACGGAGCCCGAGTGCGATTGCTGGGCGGCGGCGCGCGCGGCCGGAGCGATGAGGCACAGTAGGAGGACGATGACACGACGGACGTGAGGCGACGGCATGCGGCACTCCCCGGAGGCGGCTCGCCTGAAATGTGTCGGGCCCGCGCCGCTCGGGGAGGGGTGTTTTTGCGGCACCCCAGGGCGGAAATGCGACAGCGCTCGCGATCGTCGCCTTTTTCTGTGGCGCCGCCGCGACGGTCCAGCTCAGCCGACGAGGATCGGCTCGTGCGCGGGTTGACGGTACACGTATCGCCCCCCCGCGTAGTTCTTCAGCACGACTGCGTCGTCCGTGATCGACTCCACGTACTCGGGAAGGAGCGGGATCTTGCCGCCACCGCCCGGCGCGTCGATGACGAAGTGGGGCACCGCGAGCCCCGACGTCCAGCCGCGCAGCGCCTTGATGATCTCGAGCCCCTTCTCGACGGTCGTGCGGAAGTGCTCGGCGCCTGCGACCTGGTCGCACATATAGATGTAGTAGGGCCGCACCCGGGCGGCGAGGAGGCGCTGCATCAGCAGCTTCATCACCTCAGGGTCGTCGTTCACGCCCTTCAGGAGCACGGTCTGACAGCCGAGCGGGATCCCGGCATCCGCGAGCAGCCCGAGCCCCTGCACCGCGGCAGGTGTGAGCTCGACGGGATGGTTGAAGTGCGTGTTGATGTAGAGCGGATGGTACCGCTTGAGGATGGCGCACAGCTCCGGCGTGATCCGCTCCGGCAGGTGGCACGGCACGCGGCTCCCGATCCGGATGATTTCGATATGCTCGATGGAACGGAGCCGCTTGCAGAGCTCGTCGATCCGGCGATCGGAGAGGAGCAGCGGATCGCCGCCCGACATGATGACGTCGCGGATCTCGGTGTGCTCCTCGAGGTAGCGGAACGCCGACTCGAACTCGCGCATCGGGATCTTCTCGGGGTCGCCCACCTTGCGGCGTCGGGTGCAGAAGCGGCAGTAGGACGCGCACACCGGCGAAACCAGGAACAACGCCCGGTCCGGGTAGCGGTGCGTGATGTTGGGGACGGGGGAGTTCGCGTCCTCGGCGAGCGAGTCCACCATCCCGTCATGCACCTCGAGCTCCTGGAGGTCAGGGACGTACTGCCGCCAGATCGGATCGCCGGGAGCCGTGATGAGATCGACCATCGCCGGCGAGATGCGGAACTCGAAGTTCCGGGCCGCCAGCCGCAGCCGGTCGAGGTCCGGGAAGTGCTCGGGCCCGAACCTGGCGACCAAAGCCTCCAGCGCAGCGATGCTTTTCTTACGGAGTAGCTCTTGCCAGGACACCACGCGTCAGGTCCTTGAGATAGACCACCAGGTCGTCCCCCGGTGCGTAGTAGCTCCGGAGCCACGCCGCCTGCTCGTAGCCGCGTCGCTCGTAGAAGGCGCGGGTCGCGGCGTACTCGGCGCGAGACGATGTCTCGACCACTATCAGCCGACAGCCCTCGGCCCGCAGCGCCTGCTCGACTGACTCAAGCAGCCGCGTGCCAACGCCCTTTCCTTGCCAGGTCGGATCCACGACGATCCAATACAGGTCGCACGTCCCTTGGGTGCCGGGCGTGGGACCCCAGCAGGCGTAACCCACCAATGCGTCGTCGCTGTACGCACCGAGGAACCGGTAGTCGTCGTCCCCGGCCAGGCTCTCGTCGAGCAGCTCCACCGCGACCGCGACCTCTTCCGGTCGGAAGAGCCCCGTGGCCCGCGTGAGCCGCTCAAGCGGTGCGCGTTGCGCGCGGCCGACGGGGCGGAGCGAGCAGCTCACGAGCCGCCTTGGCGCCCTGCGCTTCGCGGAGCGCCACCTCCGCGACCCGGCGCACCAGCTCCGCGTAGTCCCAGCCCGCGGCCTTCGCCATCCGCGACAGGCCGGCGTCGTCGTTCAAATCAGGATTCGGATTCACGTCGAGGACCCAGGCGCGTCCCTGCTCGTCCACGCGGAGGTCCACCCGCCCGTACCCCTTCCCTTGCAGGATCCGCCACGCCGCCTCCGCCAGCTTCACCAGCTTGTCCGCCAGCTTCTGGGGAATAGCCGCCGGGCAGACAGGCACGCTGCCGAGGTCGTCGGCCGACCCTGCGTCCCATTTGCCGGCGTAGGTGAGGATCGGCCAGGCGCCCTCCGGCATGCGGGCGAAGTCGATTTCGGAGATGGGGAGTGTGCGGCTGCCGACCAGGCCGACGTTGAACTCCCGGCCTGCGACGTACTCCTGCACGAGCACCTCGTCGAACTGCTCGGTCATCGCGGCGACGCGCGCCCGCAGGGCTTTGCGATCGGTGACGACCGAGCCGCGGTCGAGCCCGGCGCTCGCATCCTCGGCCGCCGGTTTGACGATGGCCGGGAGCGGGAAGTCGTCGTCGATCTTCCCCTGCGCGATGGTCCAACGAGGGATCGGGAGCCCGGCCTGGGCGAGCAGAGCGTTGGCGACCGCCTTGCGCCGGCACGCGGCGAGCGTCCAGAGACTCGCGCCGGTGACCGGGACGCCGGCGAACTCCAGCGCGCCCACCACATGCTCCTCCCACTCGCTCTTGCCATGCACGCCCTCGCACAGATTGAAGACGAGGTCGGCCCGCCGCGCGACCTGAAACCACCGCATGTCGTGCCGCACGGGGACCTTGCGGATCTCGTGTCCCAGCGCGCCGAAAATGGCTGCGATCTCGTCCACGGCTTTCATCACGCCGCGGATGTCATCGGGTGTCCAGTCCGCGGCCCCGGGGTCGTACAGGATGACGATTCTCACGCCGACACCGCTGCCGTGACCTCGCGGTCGAGCACGATGTCCTGCCCCCCCAGCCGCCGCCATGCGATGCGCACGACCTCCTGGATCAGCTCGTCATAGCCGAAGCCGGCGGCCCGTGCGGCCTTGGGGAAGCAGGAGTTCATCGCGGGATCGGGGATGATCCCGGGGAGGGGATTGAGCTCGAGGATGTTCGGTACCCCGAACCGATCGACGCGCACGTCGACGCGGCACCAGTCGCGGCAGCCGAGGGCGTGGTAGGCATCCAGCGCGGTGCGCTCGATCTCGGCGTAGAGGCCCGCCGGCACGGGCGCCGGGCACTCGAAAATCGCGAGCGGGGCTTCGGGCTGGTCCCACACCCACTTGGCCTCGTAGCCGTAGACGGGCGGCGCGCCGGGGGGCAGCGCCGTGAAGTCGAAGCCGATCACCGGCAGGCAATACGCCGCCGGCCCGTTGCCGAGGATTGCCACGGTGAACTCGGGGCCCGGGAGGTAGGTCTCCACCAGCACGGGCTCCGCGTAGCGCGCCAGCAGAGCCAGTGTCCGCTCGCGCAGCCGCGCGGGCGTGTCGCATAAGTTGTTGCTGAACACTCCTTTACCAGACCCCTCCGCGACCGGCTTCACGAACACTGGAAACGGCAACCGCAAGCGCTCCAGCTCCTGCGGCGTCTCGACGCAGGCGAAGGGTGCGGTGGGCACGCCGCGGTAGGCGAGAATCTCCTTGGTGCGCGCCTTGTGAAGCGAGAGCCCGAGCGTGAGCGGGTCCGAGCCCGTGTACGGAATGCTCAGGTACTCGCAGATCGCCGGCACCAACGCCTCACGACTCTGGCCACGCAGTCCCTCGGCCATGTTGAACACCAGATCGGGACGGGCCAGGGCGACTTTCTGCGGGAAGAACGGATCGGCTTCGAGCCGGATGACGCTGCCGAAGAGACCGAGAGCCTGCTCCACCGCAGCAATGGTGGAAGGATCGTCCCACTCGGCGAACGCGTCGTTGGTACTGGATGGCTCTGCGGCGGAGTTCGCGGTGTCCGGTTTTTGGTTGTAAGCGAGACCGATGAGCATGTGGTCTCGGGTGACCTCCTACAAAAAAGGCCGCTGGTGCGGTCCGTGAATCCAAAACGGGTTGTCGAGTAGAGAATACGAAACGTCAGCGCGATGCGCAATAGGGAAAGTGACGTCAACGAGACGTCAGACTTTATGATACGCGACGCGCGCGGCCTCCTGTTTGTCGTCCGCGACATAGATCTCGAAATCGGAGAACAGCGCGGGCGCTTCTCGCGCGAGCGCGCGGAGACACGCGATCGCCATGCGGCGAATCTCGAGCTCCGCGCCCTCGCCGCAGCGGAGCTCGAGCATCGTGCGCCAGGCGCGCGCGTTGCCCGACACGACGATCTTCACCTCGGTGGCGTTCGGCAGGACGCTGCGCGCGGCCTCCCGCGCCATTTTCCGCCGGTGCACCTTGTCGGCGACCCAGCCGTAGCGCTCCATCAGCTCTGCTACGGCGCGCACGTACGCCGCCTGCGCGTGCGCGACCTCCTGCTCCCATTCGGTCTCGAGCGTCGGATCGCCGAGGATCGCCGGCGGCATTACGAACGCCGCGTGGGATTCGTCGACGTAGCGCTGCGACAGCTGCGAGTAGCCGAAGCCCGCCCGGTGCCGCACCAGCTCGTGCGAGCACGAGCGAGAGATCCCCTCGATCAGGAGGACGTACACCGCGTGCTCGAGCACCGAGCCGTGCCCCTGCTTCTTGATGTTCTCGAGGTACTCGGCCGTGCTGCGGTTCGCGGGGTTGTGCTGGCTCATGTAGCAGATCCGGCCCGCGAACTCGGCGAGCCGCTCGCCTGGCGACGAGTCGCCCCGCCACTGCACGTGCAGGTGTTCGGGCTCGATGAACTCGGGACGGGCGATCAGCGTGACGCGCGGAGCGCGGAAGATTTCCATGGGGCTAGGGGCTCGGGGCTTGGGACTCGGGGCTCGAGGATCGCGCCAGCTCCAGCTTCGGCGTGGCCCAGCCGGCGGTCCGTTCGATCTCGCGCAGGCGTGCGGCGATGTCATCGGGAATCGGGGCCGCGTCCGGACCGACTTTCAAGTCGGCGAGCGGCGCCCAGTCGGCTGCGGGAAGTATAACACCGGGATTGAGGATCGAGCGGGGATCGTATGCCCGCTTCACCTCTAGGAACAGCGCCATCACCTCGGGTCCATAGAACCGCTCCAGCAGCCCCGCACGCAGTCGGCCGTCGCCGTGCTCCCCCGAAGGCGTTCCGCCGAGCCTAACGAGCAGCTCGGTCACGGCGGCGAACAGGCCGGCGAGCTGCTCGCGCCACCGCGGCGCGGTGGTGTCGGGCAGGGCGTTCACGTGTACGTGGCCGTCGCCGGCGTGGCCGAACACGGCGACGGGCACGCCGTGGTCATCGGCCGCCGCGCGGATGCCGGCGATGTACTCTCCCAGCCGTTCAATCGGCACACAGCCGTCCTCGACGACTTGCAGTGAGCGCCGCGTAGGGGGGAGCCGGGCGAGCGCGAGGCTCGCGAGCTTCCGCACGGACCAGAGCTGCTCGAGGGCTCCCCGATCCACGGCTGTCTCGACGTGGACCGTGGACGCCTTGAGGCCCCGGACCGCGTCGCCGACCACAGCGCGCGCCGCGGCCGCCGTGTCGCGCTCGAACTCGACCAGGAGCAGTCCCTCGAGGCCGGCGGGGAGCTCCGTGCCGTCCCCGCGTACCAGCGCGAGAAACGTTTGGTCGAGTAGCTCCACTGCGGACGGGTTGAGAGCGACGAGGTACGGCACGGCCTGGGCGAGCGCTTCGAGGCTGCTGAAGCCGAGCGCCACGCCGGCGACGTCCACGGGAATCGGCTCGAGCCGCCACAGCACGGCTGTGACGATCGCCAGCGTCCCCTCGGAGCCGACCAGCAGATCCAGCTCGTCCCCCGATTCGGCGTAGCGGTCGAGCGCGTAGCCGCTCGAGTTCTTGCGTGTCTTCGGGAATCGGGCGGTGACGAGCCGGACCTGGTCCGGCGCCAGAGCGAACTTCTCACCTCTTCCTTCTCCCCGGGTAACCCTGCGCGCCGTCCCGTCGGCCTCGACGATCTCGACCGCCTCCACCCACGCCCGCACGCTGGCGCAGCGCACCGAGCGCGGGCCAGCGGCGTTGGTCGCGATCATGCCCCCGGAGGTCGCAAACGCGCCGGACGATGGGTCGGGGGCGAGCCGCAAGCCGAATGGGCGAGCGGCGTCGCTGACCTGCGCCCAGGTGACTGAAGCGCCAACCCACACGGTGCGATGCGGCCAATCCGGCGCGACCCAGTGGAAGCCCTGACTCAGATCGACGATCACCCCGCGCCCGACTCCTCCGCCCGCCATCCCGCTCCCCGACCCACGGGGCACGAGCGGTGTGCGGGTGTCCGCCGCCCAGCGCATCAACCGCCGCAGCTCCTCCACGCCGCGGGGCAGCGCCACCCCTGCGGGCACCATGCGGTAGATCCCCGCACCTTCGGCGTACGCGGCCCGGATGCGCGCGTCGGTGCTGAGGCCGGGGAAGGGGGGAGTGGGAAGGCTCACGGGGCGCACGGTGGAAAGTACATGCGCGCTCTCAGCTTGACACGGCTACACCCGCGGGTGATGCTTGAACCCCAAATGCCCGCAGACGCGCCGCGCGCCCAGCTCATCCACATCGAGACCGACCGCCGCCTGGGTCACGAATGGGACGAATGGGATGGCAAGCCCCTCGCCGGCAACGGCGACTTCTCTGCGCCTCCGGGACTGTTCTTCCAGTTCGGCGCCCTCACACTGGTCGTCGGGCTCGGTGCGGCGGCGCTGCTGCTGTTCTTGCTGGCCCCGCGGCTCGAGGCGCTGCTCCCGTCGTTGCCTGCCCTGCTGTGGGGGGCGCTGGCGGTCGTGTCGGGCGGCAGTACGCTGTGGTTCGCGCTGCTGCTGCTTTCCTTCTATGGGGGTGTGCTCCTGCTGCCGGGGCGGCTGCTCGAGCGAGGGCCGTATCTGCACCTGATGAGCTTCACTTCGTACGTCGCGCGCGGGTTCGGGTCGCGCGACTGGGCGGAGCACGCCGCGATCGACGTCTACAACGCCCTCGCCGAGCGTCGTCGGCGCATGGTGGGGAAGGGCGAGCTACTGGTGTTGATCCCGCGCTGTCTCTCGAAGCAGGCGCTGGACGGCGTGCTCGCGATCGCCGGGCGGTACGAGGTGCCCGTGTTCGTGGCGACCCGCGGGCAGCTCGCGCGGCGCGTGATCCGCGAGCGGCGCCCCCGGGCCGTGGTGGCTGTGGCGTGCGAACGCGACATGACGACCGGCCTGCGGGACGTGGCGGGGAAGCTCCCGGTGCTCGGGCTCACGATGCGGCTTCCCAACGGGCCCTGCCGGGATGCGATGGTGGATCTCGACGTCATGGAGCGGTGGGTGCGGAGCTGGGTGTCCCAAAGCGCTTCTTGAGCGCCGCCATGAGCGAGTCGGCGAGCGCGCGCCCCGCATGGTCTTTGGGCACGATCACTTCGAGATCCCGCTCCGTGCGGGACGGGTCGTAGCGAGGGCGATAGACGGCTTCGACGGTGAGACGCGTCTGCCCCGGCACATAGGGATCCGCCCAGCAGCGGATCTTCACCGTTGCGGCGAGGTCGGGGACGTCGCGGGCGCCCCGAAACGAGCGGTGAGATCGCGTGTCGTACCAGGCGGTTTCGACGTACCCATCGCGCACGTTCGCCCGCTCGACTCGCAGGCTCTCCGCCGCCACGAGTGCCGCGATCTCGGGCGTCACCCGCTCGGGACGGGCGTCGAGCACGACCCGGGACGCTTGCGGGTCCGGTAGGAAGTCCGGTCGGGTGGTGACGGGGGTGCAGGCGGCGAGAACAAGCCAAACGCGGAACGCGGAAGTCGGAACGCGGAACAGCAGTGTAGGATCCGGCGCCACGACGCCGACCCTGCTGTTCCGCGTTCCGCGTTCCGCGTTCCGCATTAGTGTTTATGCGCCGGCGTCCCCGGGGCATGCCGGTGCGCGGAGTCGGCAAGGGAGTCGGCATGCTCATCCTCCTCCGTCTCGCCGGGGTGATGGTGATGTCCCGCCGCGCGGTCCCGCATCTCGGCCTGCATCGTCGCGGCCGGGATCCCCGCTGCGTGGTCGAACACGAGCTTGCCGCCGATCCGCGCCGTCCAGACGATCCCCACCAGCCCTGCGAGGCTCAGCAGGCGCAGCACCGCCTCTTCGGCGCCGCCCAGCTTCGCGCGGCGGAACAGTTTCCACGCCAGCACGACGGTGAAGATGCCCATCGTGACGAGGGCGAGCGTCTCGTGCGTTTCCATCAGGTCATGGATCGCCTCGCCGTGCTCGATGACGTCCTCGGCCTGGAGCCCCGCGACGACGGCGATCCAGCCGCCGATGACGCCGGCCCACAGCGTCCAGAGTGCCGCAGCTCGCAGCGAGTCGCGCTTCGTGAGCCACGCAGCGACGTCGAACAGCGCCGTCACGAACAGCAAGGCGGCGGGGAGGTCGTTCACCGCTGCGTGAAAGCGCGGCCAGTCGTAGCCGAACATGCCAGTCCTTCGGTCGGTGGGTGGTAGTGACGACGCGTCAAATGCCTAGATCGACGACCTTGGGCGGGTCGGCCGAGTAGTCGTAGAAGCCCTTGCCGCTCTTGCGGCCGGTCAGGCCGGCGAGGACCATGCGCTTGAGGAGCGGGGGCGGCGCGTAGCGCTGCTCGCGGTACTCGGTGAACATGATCTCGGCGATCTTGTAGGTCGTGTCGAGCCCCACGAAGTCGAGCAGCGTGAGCGGGCCCATCGGGTAGCCACAGCCGAGCTGCATCGCCTTGTCGATATCGGGCACGCTCGCGACACCGTGCTCTACGGCGCGAATGGCATCGAGCAGATAGGGGACGAGCAGCAGGTTCACGATGAAGCCGGAGTTGTCCTGCGCCGCCACCGGCTCCTTGCCAAGCGACTGGGCGAACGCGAAGGCGCGACGAAACGTCTCCTCCGACGTCGTCACGGTGCGCACGACCTCGACGAGCGGCATCAGCGGCACCGGGTTGAAGAAATGGAGCCCGACGAAGCGGTCGCCCCGCCGCGTGGCTGCCGCCATGGCCGCGATGGTGAGGCTCGAGGTGTTGGACGCGAAGATCGTCATCGGGCCCGAGCGACCGTCGAGCTCCTTCCACAGAGCGTTCTTGAGCTCCAGGTCCTCGGTGACAGCTTCGACCACGATATCGCACCCCTGGAGGTCAGCGGTCGCCGTGGTGAAGGTGAGTCGCTTGAGCGCGGCGTCGCGATTGGCCGCCGCGAGCTTCCCCTTCTCCACAAACTTGGTGAGCGACTTCTCGATCCCTGCCCGTGCGCGGTCCCAGATCTCTTGGGAGACGTCGCGCACGATCGTGTCGTAGCCCGCGGTCGCGGCGACCTGCGCGATGCCGCTTCCCATCAGGCCGCAGCCCAGCACGCCGACCCGCTTGATCTCGGTCATTGTGTTCCCGTGGTGGCTCGGGGTGGCTAGCCCCGGGGGCGTGCCCTGGGGGTGTCGAAGGCCTTTCGCAACTCCTCCGCGATGCGCACCAGCGGGCTGGGGCGCGGGCCGGGCAGCGCGTGCTCGGGTCGGATTTCGCCCCGCTCGAGCCGGTCGAGCACCTGCTCGAGCGCCACCTGGATCCGCTCGTTCTGGGGGCGGTGACGCCGGGCCACGAGGATCGCGGCGCTCCCCAGCACCGCGCCGGTGACGAACAGGATCGGGGAGATGAGGGCGATCGGCACCGTCGCGCCGAGCGCCACCGCCGCGGCCGCCAGCGCGGCGATGGCGCCTGCACCGCTGAGCCGCACCTTGCGCAGGTTGGCTACGTTCGCCACGAGCTGCACGTGACAGAACCCGGCCTCGAGCTGGGTCACCTGGCCCGCCACTTCCGCGGCGCGCGCCAGGGCGTAGGTCTTGCCCTTGGTGCCCAATGCCCGCTGGATCGACGCGAACGCGCCCACCTTCGGCTCCCAGCTGGTGCGGTCCGCGTGGCGGCGCTTCACCTGGAGCAGCTCCTCGTCCTCCATCCAGGCGCCCAGGGCCTTCAGGATCGCCGCGCGCTCGCCCGGGGCGACGCGCGCGGCGGAGAGGCGGGCTGGTCCCGCCAGCCAGGCGAGCGCGCCCCGCCCCTGCTCCACCACGGCGCGGGTCTGCTCTTCGAGCAGGGCCTGGTGGAGGTAGCGCTCGGGGATGCCGACGTCCTGGCCCAGGGCGAGCAGCTCGTCCTTCGTCAGCCCCTCGCCGATGTCGTGCTCTGCCGCCTGGAGCTCGGCCGCGCGCTGGATGATCCGCTCGAGCGCCTCGCGGCTGACGAGCTCGCCCGGCATCGCTACGCCTCGACCTTGCTCGTCTTCGGCGCAGCCGGCAGCGTCTCGCCCGAGGCCCTCTGTGGGAGCGCCGGGGCCGTCGCCTGCCGCGCCACCGAGTCGAGGAACCCCTTGAACAGATCGATGGGGATCGGGAAGAACGTCGTGGAGTTGTTCTCCGAGGAGATCTCGGTCACCGTCTGCAGGTAGCGCAGCTGGATCGCCGCGGGCTCCGAGCCGATGATCCGGGCGGCCTGGGCGAGCTTCTCCGAGGCCTGCAGCTCGCCCTCGGCGTTGATGACCTTCGCCCGCCGCTCGCGCTCCGCTTCGGCTTGCCGCGCCATCGCACGCTTCATCTCGGGCGGCAGGTCCACGTCCTTCACCTCCACGGCCGTGACCTCGATGCCCCAGTTCTCGGTGCGCTTGTCGATGATGTTCTTCAGGATGTTGTTGATCTTCTCGCGGTTCATCAGCAGCTCGTCGAGCTCGGTCTCCCCCAGCACCGAGCGCAGGGTCGTTTGGGCGAGCTGGCTGGTGGCATAGAGGTAGTTCTCGACCCCGATCACCGCTTTCACGGGATCGCGCACCAGCATGTACAGGACCGCGTTCACCTTGATGGAGATGTTGTCGCGCGTGATCACGTCCTGGGGCGGGATGTCCATCGCCACGACGCGCAGGCTGACCGTCTGCGTCTTCGCGAACAACGGCGGGACGTAGATCAGTCCCGGCCCCTTTGCTCCCCACGAGCGGCCGAGGAAGAAGTACACGGCGCGCTCGTACTCCCGGAGCACCTTGAGGCCCCCGAAGAGATACAGCGCCACGAGGCCGAGGACGGTCGTCACGATCAGGTCCATCGCAGCTCCTCCTCAGGCCGGGAAGGCTTCCACGATCACCGCTGCTCCCTGACCGCCGCCGATGCAGGCGGAGCCCAGTCCGACGCGCTGCTTGTGCCGCCGCAGCGCATGGAGCAGGTGGATCGTGATACGCGCGCCGGTCGCGGCGAGCGGATGGCCGATCGCAATCGCGCCGCCGTCTACGTTAGTCTTGGCGCGGTCGAGCCCCAGCTCTTTCTCGACCGCGAGGTACTGGGGCGCGAACGCTTCGTTCACCTCGATCAGATCCATCTGCTCGAGCTTCATCCCGGCTTGCTGCAGCGCCTTGCGAGCGGCCGGGGCTGGGCCGATGCCCATGTACTTGGGCTCGACCCCCGCCACTGCCCACGCGACCAGCCGCCCCATCGGCTTGAGGCCGTGCGCCTTGGCGAACTCCTCGCTCGCGATCACGGTGGCCGCCGCGCCGTCCACGATCCCGGAGGCATTTCCGGCGGTGACGAGTCCGTCCTTCTTGAAGTACGGCTTGAGGCCCATCAGTACTTGCAGCGTGGTCTCGGGCCGCATGTGCTCGTCTTTGCGGTACTCCACGGTCTGCCCCTTCTGCTTGACGGGGACCGGGACCACCTCGTCCTGGAAGGCGCAGGCATCCCACGCCTGCTTCGCGCGCTGCTGTGACGCCAGCGCCACCTCGTCCACTTCCTTACGGGTGAGCTTGTACTGCTCGGCCAAGTTCTCAGCCGTTTCGGCCATGGAGCAGCCGCACTGCGGGTCCTTGAGCGCCTCCCACAGCAGGTCCTCGAGCGGGGCCGAGGGGCCGAGCCGCAGTCCCCAGCGCGCCCCGCGCACCACGTGGGGCGCCTGGCTCATCGACTCCGTGCCGCCCGCGAGCACGGCGTTCGCTTCGCCCAGGAGGATGAGCTGCGCCCCCTGGGTGATGGCTTCGAAGCCCGAGCCGCACAGCCGGTTGACGGTCACGGCAGGCACTTCGATCGGGAGGCCCGCCTTGAGCCCGACGTGCCGGGCGCAGTAGATCGCGTCCGCCGAGGTCTGCAGGGCGTTGCCGAAGACCGTGTGCCCCAGTTCGCCCGCCGGGACGCCCGAGCGCTCCACGGCGTGCTGCGCCGCAACCACGCCGAGCTCGGTGGCCGACAGGTCTTTGAGCGAGCCGCCGAACGTACCGAACCCTGTCCGGACCCCGGACAGGAACACCACGTCTCTATGGGAACCCTGGGTTTTCATGGGGGCAAAACTCCGCGTAAGTACTCTAGAGACTGCGGAATATGGACGAGCAGGCGGAGCGGCGGTAGGCCGGCGCGTTGTCAGCGCACGAAGTTCACCCAGCCACTCTCATTCGGGATGACCGCGTTCGCTCCGTCCGAATCGAGGCCGATATAGCGCGGGCTGCCCCCAGTCCTGATCGAATCGACCACGCTGCGCGTCGCGCGGTTCAGGACGTACACCTTGCCGTCTGCCAGCGTGCTCACGAGCAGTGAGGCGTTATCTGGTGTCACGGCGACGTCGAACGCGTTGCGCACCTGACCCGAGCCGATCAGCAGCTCCACATAGCTCGTGCTGCCCGACGCCAGGTTCCAGATGACGAGGCCGCTGCGCTGGATGTCGGTCCCGTACAGCTCGGAGCCGTCTCTGGCGATCGCCACGTTCTGGATACGCCCGCCGCTCACGGCATAGGTCTTCACGACGGTGTCGGCACGCGTGTCGATGACCGTGACAGTTCCGGCGTCCCGCGCGGCGACGTACATCAGTGGGAGGGCCGGGTGGAAGGCGACGCCGGTGAGCAGCTGGCCGGTGGCGGTCGCGCGGATGGAGTCGATGACGGTGCGCCGGCGGGCATCGATCACGTACACGCCGAAGTAGTCGGTCAGCGCATACACACGCCCGCCGTCGGGCGACAGCCCGATCGTAAGAATGCTCCCGGCGGGCACGACGACGGTGTCGACAGGTTGATTCTGGGCCACATCCACGATCGTGACCGTCCCAGCATCCTGGTTGCTGACGTACGCCGTTTGCCCGTCAGGGCTCATCCGCACCTGAGATGGAAGGGGTCCTACGGGAACGAGCTGTGAGAACGGGGGGCTCGGTTGGTTCGCGCGAGCCGCTGAACCGGCGGCGCTTTGTGTGACGTAGGTGATCCCAACAGGCGAAATCGCCACCGCGAACGGCGTGCCGCCAAGGGCGATCGAGTCGACCGCGTTGACTCTGAAGACGTGTGGCTCGGTGGGACTCGAGCTGCAGCCGGACCGCAGGGTCGCGGCGCCGAAGACAGCGAGCAACTGCAGGGCGGACGTCTTCACCGGGAGCCTCCTTGGCTTGCACACACCGCAAGAAATGTGCGCTCGTGACGGCTGCTCAGTACCCCGCCGCCATCCCGTCTTTGCGTGGGTCAGAGCCCGCCGCGTAGCCGCGCGCGAGACGCATGATCGCCTGCGCCCCGCCGAAGGCGACATCGGCCTCCGGCGTCAGCTCGTGGCCGAGCGCGACGAGCGCGCGGCGCACCGCGTCGTCGATCGGCGCTTCCAGCGCGACGCGCCGCCCCTCGAGGTGGCGGAAGCGCGCGGCGTCGATCGCGTCCTGGAGATCCATCCCGAACACGATCAGGTTGAGCAGCAGCTGCACGTGACCCTGCGGCTGCATCGAGCCGCCCATCACGCCGAAGCTGAGCCACGGCGCCTCGCCGCCCCTGCCGTCCGGCTGCGTAACGAGGGCCGGTATGATGGTGTGGAACGGCCGCTTCCCAGGTGCGACCGTGTTCGGCAGGCCCGGCTCGAGCGTGAACCCCGCGCCGCGGTCCTGCAACGCGAAGCCCGTCCCCGGCACGACCACACCAGAGCCGAACGCGTCGTAGAGTGAATTGATGAAGGACACCATGTTGCCGGCCGAGTCGGCCACGGTGAGGTAGATCGTCTCGCTCGCCGTGAGCGGCTTGCCGGCTGCGGGCCGGTCCGCCGCGCGGGCCGGGTCGAGCAGCGCGCGGCGCGAGGCGGCGTAACCGTCGCTGAGGAGGTTCGCGGCAGGCACCGTCATCGCCGTGGGCTCTCCCACGTACCGCGCGATGTCGGCGTAGGCGAGCTTCTTCGCCTCGATCAGGAGGTGCAGGTAAGGGGCGGTGTTGTGACCCAGCGCCTTCAGGTCGTACGGCTCGAGGATCTTCAGCATCTCGAGCACGGCGACGCCCTGGCCGTTCGGCGGCAGCTCCCACACACGGTAACCTTTGAACGTGGCGGAGATCGGCTCGACCCACTCAGGACGGTGCTTGCGGAGGTCGTCCGCCGTCAGGTAGCCACCGAGGGCGCGGACGCGCTCCGCGATCCGGTGGCCGAGCTCGCCGCCGTACAGCGCTCCCGTTCCCTGCTCGGCGATGAGGCGAAGCGAGCGCGCCAGGTCGGGGTTCCGGAACCATTCGCCGGCCCGCGGGGCCCGCCCGTCATCGACGAGATAGGTCGCGCGCGCGCCCTCGTCCTTCCGGAGCTTGGCTACCTCGGCGCCCCACTCCCCGGCGATGATCGGGGTGAGCGGAAAGCCAGCTTCGGCGTAACCGATTGCCGGTGCGAGGGCCTGCGCCAGCCTCACGGTCCCGAAGCGGCGCAGCAGCGCATCCCACCCCGACAGTGCCCCCGGCACGGTGACGTCCTCGACGCTCTCCTGGGGCATCGTGGTGTGCCCCTTCGCGAGCAGCGCCGCGCGGGTCATCAGACTCCCCGACCGGCCGCTGGCGTTGAGCCCGTACAGCTTGTGGTCCTTCGCCGACCAGACGAGGGCGAACAGGTCGCCGCCGATCCCCGTCATCGACGGCTCGACGACGTTGAGGACGGCGGCCGCCGTGACGGCGGCGTCGATGGCGTTGCCGCCGCGCTCCAGCACGCCCAGGCCGGCGGCGGTCGCGAGCGGTTGGCTCGTGGCGATCATGCCGTGCGGGGCGTACACGGTGGACCGGTGGGCCAGCGTCGTGGGACGGGGGCTGGGCTGCTGCGAATCGGCCGCTCGAGTCATGGTGCAAAGGAAGCTGAGCAGGGTCAGATGGCGCGCAATAGTCATGGTCCGATCCTAGGAGAGTCGCTCGGCGATAGCGGCCGCGACGTCGCGGGTCCGCGCCCCGCCGCCCAAGTCCGGGGTCCGCACTCCGGCCGCGAGCGTCTGCTGCACCGCCCGTTCGAGGTCGCGTGCGGCTTCGAGGTGGCGCAGCTGCTCGAACATCAGCGCTCCGGTGAGCACCGCCGCCATGGGGTTCGCGATGCCTTTGCCGGCGAGCGGCGGCGCGGAGCCGTGCACCGGCTCGAACAGGCCGGCGCGACCAGGGTGGAGATTGGCGCTCGCCGCGAGGCCGAGGCCGCCGACCAGCCCCGCGCCCAGGTCCGAGAGGATGTCGCCGTAGAGGTTGTTCGTCACGATCACCTGAAACCGCTCGGGCTCGCGCACCAGCTCCAGCGCCAGCGCGTCCACGTAACGGTGCTCGGCCTCGATGCCGGGAAACGCGGCGGCGACGCGCTTGAACGTTTCCTGCCACACCTTGTGGGCAGGGACGGCGTTCGCCTTGTCGCTCATCGTCACGCGCATCTTGCCGCGCGCCTGGGCCCACTCGAACGCGGCCCGGATGATCCGCTCGACGCCCTTGACGGTGTTCACCTCTTCGGCGATGTATTGATCGCCGTCAATCCGCCCACGGCCCAGATACACGCCCTCCGTGTTCTCTCGAAAGATCACGAAGTCGATCGTCGGACGGTCGGACGTTCGGACAGTCGAACGGTCAGAGCGAAGAACCCCCAGGTCCGGATGCAGCAGCTTCACCGGCCTGAAGTTGATGTAGAGATCGAGCCGGAACCGGAGCCCCAGGAGGATGTCGCGCGCGTGCTCATTCCCGGGCACGCGCGGGTCTCCGAGGGCCCCGAGGAAGATCGCGTCCACGTCGTCTTGGAGATGACGGAACGCGTGGTCCGGCAGAGTCTCCCTTGTCTTGAGATAGTGATCGGCGGAATACGGGAGGCGCTCGAGCTCGAGCCCGAAGCCGTATTTCGCGGCGGCGCGCTCGAGCACCGGGATCGCCGCCTCGATGACCTCCGGCCCGATGCCGTCTCCCCCAATGACAGCGATTGGGTGGGTGTTCACAGTCCGACCGTCCGACAGTCCGACGGTCCGACGGTCATTCGAAGCCCGTCGCGCGCCCGCAGCCGGCGCAGTAGCGCCAGCCGACGTCCACTTCACTGCCACACGCGGGACAGCGCAGCTCGCCCGACGGCGGCTGGCCGCACTGGGGGCAGAAGTTCACCTTCCGCCCCCCGGGGAGCGTTTCGCCGCAATAGGGACACTGGCGCGGGGACTCGCTCTGCTCCGCGAGCTCGAACGCAGATCCCGATTGGCGGGTCACTCCGGCGGCTGCTCCGTTCGCTTCCGCTTCCGTCTCCTCCTCCGGTCTCACGAGCTCCGGGGCGTCGGGCAACGGCGCGTGGGGCGGCGCGTACGCCCGGTCGCCGCGCAGGAAGCGCTCGGCGGCGAGCCGGTTCAGGCTCAGGATCGCGTCGGGGAACTGGCGAAACAGACCGGGATCGGGATTGACGTCCGCGGTTTCGCGCCGCAGCGCCTCCTGCACCTCCCCGGGGTCGAGTGAGACATAGCCGCGCTCGCCCGACAGCAGCCGCAGCACGGCCATCTCGTAGTCCTGATGGGTCGCGACCTTCAGGGTGGAGCGGTTCGAGCGGTACGGGACCAGCCGCTCGTAGACCTCCGCAGCGGGGAAGGGCACGGCGAGCCGCCCGGGAGCGTCCTCCGCCAGGACCCGCACCAGCCGCTCGAACAAGCGATCCAGGTCGTCCGGCATCTACCCTTCCCCTTTCCCCCTTCCCCGGCCGTTCACCGGACGATCACCACGCCTTTCATGAACGGATGGGGGGTACAGTGGTACGAATACGTCCCGGGACGGTCGAACCGGTGGCTGAACGTGCCGTTGGCGGGGATCGGGGGCGAGCCCGGTTCGCTGCCGTCGAACGTGACCGTGTGCTCGGCGACGTCGTCGTTCGCCCACACGACCGTTGCGCCGGCCGCGATTCGCACCGTGTCGGTTGCGAACTTGTACTGGGCGATTTTCACGACGGCAGCTCCCTCCGGAACGACCAGCTTCGGCCTTGGGGTCCCGTGGAACCACGGGCTGAAGCGCTTCAGGTGTAACGGGATCGTGAACTCGAAGCCGTACAGAATCTGGTTCGAGCCGGAGCCGTCGAAGCTCAGCAAGCCCTGTGAGTTTCCTTGGATCGTGCTGGTGGCCGCGTTGCTCGCCTGGAGCGAGAACGTGTGGGGGGAGCTCGGGATGAGGAAGTTGATCGCGGCGCTCCAGGCTGCGCGTGTCGTCGGGTTGACACGCGACCCGATGTCCGCGCTCACAGCGATGTAGTTGGTGAGTCGCACCACCGCACCGCCGGCGAGCGCCGCCTTCGCGTCGGGCTCCCGAAAGGGATGAGTCATCCCACGAACCGCGCCGGAGAGGGTGAGCCGGCGGAGGGTGTAGTCGACACCGATCTCGCCGTCTCCGCTCTGCGCCAGCTCGTTGTAGGCGGCGGTCACGGCGACGCTGAAGCCGCTTCGCCCCTCTGCGCCGCGGGCCCTCCAGCGCACGAACCACTCGCTCTCGTTGTTGTCCAGTCGACCCGGACCGACGAACGAATTGGTTCCGAAATGCCAGCCGAGTCCGAGGCCGTGTCCCAGACCAGTCGCGAGGGTGAACGTGGGAAAGTTCTGCACCTCGTTGACCGGGCTCTGACTGACATGGAAGCGGTGCAGGAAATTGAACTGCACGACGCCGACGTCCGCGACCCACGTGCCGCTTAAGTTGGGCGGGCGATACAGCAGCGACTGTGCGGCGAGCGGCGTCGCCACCGGCGCGGCGGCGAGGACGAGCAGAGCCAACGGGACACGCTTCATGAGGGACCCTCCCGGACGTGAGGTGTTTGGCACGAACCTTCACTGCGATTCCGCATTCCGCACTCCGCATTCGCCTCACCGCCACTCGCCCACCCAGCGGTCGTACGGCACCGGCACGACACCGCCTTGCTGCAGCACTTCGATGCCCGACGGGTCGCGGTAGGCCTTGCGATAAAACACATGCGTGACGCCCGAATTGATGATCAGCTTGGCGCACATCACGCACGGCGAAGCGCTGATGAACACCACCTTGTCGCGCACGCTCCCCGGCGCCTTCACGAGCGCATTCATTTCCGAGTGAATGCACCCGCAATTCCCGGGGACCGAGGAGTCGCAGCGGTTCGGCAGGCCGCGCGCGTTCCCGTTGTAGCCGATGGCGAGCACGTTCTCGAGCAGCTGGTCGGTCACCACCGTTCCCACCCGCAGGCGCACGCACGTCGAGCGCTTGGAGAGCTCCTCCGCCATCCGCATGTACACCTCGTACAGTGGAATGCGCTCGACCGGCGGAGCCGACGCGCCGTCCGGCAGCAGGTTCAGGAAGTGGGTGTTGGCGGCCACGCCGTCCTTAGAGACGCTCATGCAGCTCCTGATCGGGATCGTAGTCGGCGTATTGCCCGCGCGCCCGTCGCTGTGCCAGCCACGTGTCGAAGCCGGACGGCACGAGTCCGTTGGAACGCTCCTGACGCTCGGCGGCGCGGATCGCGAGGTCGTTGGCGTACTCGTTCTTGGGGTTGTCGTTGTGGCCACGCACCCACCGCCACTCCACGGCGTGTCCAGCGGCGGCTTGCACCAGCTTTTGCCACAGCGGGAGGTTCTCTACGGCGCCGCCCTTGCGCCGCCAGCCGCGCGCCACCCAGCCGGGGACCCATTCGTTCATCCCCTTGATCAGGTACTCGGAATCGGACACGTACGTGACGCGGGCCTTGCGCCACTGCCGGTGCAGCCATTCCAGCGTCGCGATGGCGCCGGCGAGCGCCATACGATTGTTGGTCGTGTCGGGAGAGCATTCGTACAAGTCCCAGCGCGCTACGCTGTCGCCCGCGGGGGCCTCGATCAGCGCGGCGTTGCCGCCGGGATTGGGCGGCTCCATGCCGTTGCCGAGGCAGCTCTCGTCGGCGTGCACGAGCACGCGGATCGGCGCCGTCTTCTCGGGCATCTCAGGGCTGGATCACCACCGGGATGTCGGTGTGGCGCAGGATCTCCTCGGCGTGGGACACCACGACGGCGCTGGGCCGGCCCTCTTGATGGCTCAGGTGGGCCCCGGCGAACAACGCGTCGCAGCGGGTTCGCTTGATCACCTGGGCGACCACCTCCCCCGGCTTGCCGGGCTCGACATGCGTCACGAACGCCACCCGCTGCATCGAGAGCAGGGCTTCCGCGACCCCGACCACCTGCAGTCCGGCGTCGCGATCTTGCGCGGCGTGGATCAGGTGCACCGTGCTCCCGACCACCGTGGCGAACCGGGCGGCGAGCTCGAGCGCCCGCTGGCTGGTCTCGCGCCCGTCGAACGCGAGCGCACAGGAGGTCATCGGCGAGGGCAGCCCGCCGCACACGATCACGCAGCGCTCGGCGATCCGGATCAGGGAGGACGCGGTGGGGCCGAGAGCGTCGCCTTTGGTGGTGACGCCGCGCCGTCCGACGAGCACGGCGTCCGCCGGCTTGGCGAGCTCGGCGAGCGCGACGTCGGGCTCACCTTCGCGTTCGGCGAGCTCGGCCTTCAGGCCCGCCGCGACGAGCCGCTCACGGGCGCGATCGAGCATCGCCGCGCCGTCCGCGGCGCGGCCGCCCCCCTCCCGCACGTACGCCACTACCACGGTGCTGCCGAACCGTTGAGCCAGCACCACCGCCTGCTCGAAGGCCGAGTCGGCCCGCGGGCTGCCATCGAGTCCCACCAGCAGTCGAGTGAACACGCCTAGGGTAGCACCGCGAAGGACTCCAGCTCGCGCAGCGGGAACTCCAGGATTTCTCCCGTCATCGGGAGCCTCCCCTCGAGCGCCTCCTCGCGCTCGCCGGTGTCGAGCCGCTCGGCCACGACGACATATTCGGTGCCGCGCCGCCGCAGCGCTACCCGGCGCCGCTCGCGCACCGCCCGCTCCAAGGCGTCGAGCGCGTCGGGCGTGAGGCTGGTGAACTCGCGGATCGCGCGCATCGGCTAGCTCACGGCGATGCGACCCGGCGTGCCCGGGACGACCTTCCCGATCACGGCGGCTGCGGGCGTCCCTGCGCGCTGCAACGCCGCCACTAGCCCTCCCACGCGATCGGGCGCTACCGCGATCAGCAGCCCGCCGGACGTTTGCGCGTCGCTCAGCAGCACGCGCGTGGTCTGTTCCACGCCGGCGGCGAAGCTCACCGAGTCGGCGAGGCTCGTCAGGTTGCGCTGTGTGCCGCCGGGGACGGCCCCCCCCGCTGCCATGTCGCGCGAGTGCGGCAGCAGCGGGATCGCCTGTGCCGTGACCTCCGCCGCCACGCCACTCGCCTCGAGCAAGCTGTGCAGGTGACCCAGCAGCCCGAACCCGGTTACGTCGGTTGCCGCGTGCACGCCGACCGCCAGCATCGCACGGGCGGCGGCGGCGTTGAGGGTGGTCATCGCGGCCACCGCGGGCGCGAGCTCCACCTGTGAGAGCAGATCGCGCTTCAGGGCGGTGGTCAGGACGCCCGTGCCGATCGGCTTGGTCAGCACGAGCGCGTCGCCCGGCCGCGCGCCCGCGTTGGTTACGATGCGATCCGGATGCACCTCGCCGACTACGGCCATCCCGTATTTCGGCTCCGGGTCGTCGATCGAATGCCCGCCCAGCACGAACGCGCCGGCGGCGCGCGCCACGTCAGCGCCCCCCCGCAGCACCTCGCCCAGCAGATCGTACGGGAGCGTGTCGCGCGGCCAGCCGACCAGGTTCAGGGCGACGAGCGGCGTGGCGCCCATCGCATACACGTCAGAGAAGGCGTTGGCCGCGGCAATGCGTCCGAAGTCGTAGGGGTCGTCGACGATGGGCGTGAAGAAGTCCACCGTCGCCACGATCGCGCGGTCGGCCGAGAGGCGAAACACGGCGGCGTCGTCGCGGGTGGCGGCGTCGACGAGGATCCGGGGATCCGTCGCAACGGGCACGTGACGCAGGACCTGCGCCAGCTCGGCGGGGCCGAGCTTGCAGGCTCAGCCCGCGCCGTGCGAGTAGCGCGTCAGCCGGATGGCGGTCATGAGTTCGAGAGACATGGAGCTACCGAAGATACTCTATCCGAGTCTCCAGGCGAGAATACCACCCGCCGCCACGTAACGGGCCACGTCGAGCGATGCGTGCGCGAGCAGCGCGCGCCGGCGTGGCAGCTCCGCGTACTGCCACATGACGAGGCGGCGCGGAAAGGCGACGAGCAGTCCGACCAGGAAGAACAGCAACCACCAGCCGCCCGCACCCAGCGAGTCGAACCACAGCGCAGCGAACAGCGTCACCACGGCCGCCTCGGCGAGGCGCCACCCGATCTCCCAGCGGTTGAGCGACCACACGACGGAGTTCTGGCCGATCGCCTGGTCCCAACGGTATCCGATCGGTGGCGCGACGGCGAAGAGGATGGCCACGGGTAGCCACGCCGCGACGAGCCGGCCGAGGGTCACCGCCGGCGGCGCTCCGGCGGCACGTAGCCGGGACCCCTCAGCCCGCGTCCGGGACGAGCCGCTGTGAGCTTGCCGTGGTCCAGCACCTTCTCCCCGTTCACGAACACATAGGCGAAGCCGACGGACGGCTGGTGCGGCCGCTCGAACGTCGCGCGGTCGGCCACGGTGTTAGGGTCGAAGATCGTGATGTCCGCGGCCATGCCGGGGGCCAGCAGGCCGCGGTCCCGGAGCCCGACACGCTGCGCAGCGAGGGAGGTCATCTTCCGCACAGCGAACTCGAGCGGGAACAGCTTGAGCTCGCGCACGTAGTGACCGAGGATACGCGCGAACGAGCCATAGGCGCGGGGATGAGCGGACTGGGTGCCGAGCGGCCCGTCCGGGGCCACGCCGCCGAAGTCCGTGTTCACGGCCACCCACCACGTTTGCATGGCGGCCTGCACGTCGGGCTCGCTCATCACGAAATACACGGCGTCGGTGCGATGGCCGCCTTCGGCGAGCACGATGTCGAACACCGTTTCCACGGGATCCCGGTGCCGTGCTGCGGCGATCTCACTGATCCGTTTGCCCTGGAGGTAGCGCAGCGAGTCCTGGAACGTCCCGGTGATCAACACCCCCGCGCCGCCCCCTGCCTCGTAGAAGAAGCTCTCGGCGCCCCCCATGGGGTGTGCCATCTCCGCGTGCAGGCGGGCCCGCGTCTTGGGGTCGCGCAGCCGTACCAGCAGCGAGTCCCATCCGCCGCTCTCCGCCCAGGTGGGAATCGAGGCGTCGAGCGCGGTCGCCGCGGCCACGTAGGGATACTGGTCCGCGGTGACGTCGAGCCCAGACGCGCGCGCCGAGTCGATGCGGGTGAGCACCCGGCGCATCCGCCCCCAGCTGTTGCGGCCCGAGACCTTGAGGTGCGACACCTCGGCCGGGATCTCCGCCTCGCGCGCGATGCGGAACAGCTCGTTCAGCGCTTGGTCGATCTGGATCCCCTCGTTCCGCATGTGCGAGGCATAGATGCCGCCGTGGCGGCGCGCCGCTCTCGCTAGCGCGATGATCTCGTTGGTCGTCGAGTAGCTGGCCGGCGCGTATTCGAGCGCCGTCCACACGCCTAGCGCGCCTTGCTCCATCAGGGTGTCTACCAACGCTGCCATGTGGGCGAGCTCGGGGGCGGTCGGCTGCCGGTTCTCGTTGCCGATCACGGCGAGGCGTACCTGGGTCGCGCCCACGAACGTCGCAATGTTCAGCGTGGAGCCGTGCCGCTCGAGCTGGGCGATGTAGCCGTCCAGATCGCGCCAGTCCTCGCGGTAGTGCCACTTCTTCATCGCGTCGGAGTCGTCGCGCACCAGCTTGTCGGTGAGTGGGGCGACGGAGCCGCCCTCGCCCGTCACCTCGGTCGTGACACCCTGCGTGATCTTCGAGAGCACGCGGTTGTCGATCAGCACGTTGATCTCCGACTGCCCCATCATGTCGATGAATCCCGGTGCCACGACGAGACCCGAGACATCGAGCGTCTCGCGGGCCTGGGCGCCGTTCAGGAAGCCGACGCCCCCGATCCGGTCCCCGGCGATCGCCACGTCGCCCCGGTGGCGCGGGTTGCCGCTGCCGTCCACGATCCAGCCGCCCCGGAGGAGCACGTCGTAGCTACCCGTTCCCCTTCCCCCTTCCCCGTTGCCGCACCCAACCAAGAGCAGGAGCATTCCCAGGACCGGCCTTATTTCGCCCATGTCTTCCTCAACGAATCGGGTTGGATCAAGCGTCCGCGCAGCATCACCCAGGCAATCCGCCGCGTCGCCAGGATGCCCCTGAGCGGATCGCCGTCGAGCACGACGAGGTCAGCGACCTTCCCGGCTCCGAGCAGGCCGAGCGAATCGGCGTGCAGCAGCTGGGCGCCCTTGCGCGTCGCCGCGGTGATCGCCTCGAGCGGCGTGAAGCCCGCGGCCACCAGCAGGCCGATCTCTTCGTGGAGCGAGAGGCCCGGCACGAGCAGCTGGTTCGCGGCGTCCGATCCCGCGGCGATCAGGCCCCCGGCGCGCTTGAACTCGCGCACGAACTGATCCTGGCGCGGTCGCGCGCGGCGGAACGCCTGGAACTCGGGCGCGCGCCAGCGAGTGCGCTGGAGCAGGCCGGCGACGTCACGCACGCTCGCGGCGCTGGTCGGAACGTCTTCCATCCCGGGACGCAGCAGCAGCGTGGGGTTGTCGAGCCGCGCGAGCATCTCGTGCAGCACCAGCGTGGGAACGACCGCGACGTGCGTCGCGACCAGCGCGCGGGCGACCCGGGCGACCGCGGTGGAGTCGAGCGACGCCCACCCGCTCTCCTCGAGCGTCCACCCCGCGAGGAAACGATCGTGCGCGCTCAAGTACGGCGCGGGATTGCGCGCTGCGGCCTGCACCACGCCCGCCATGTGCTCGAGCGAGGCCACGCCGGCCTTCGCCGCCGTCACCGCGTCGGTCTTGCCGAGGTGCGCCGCCACCGGGAGCCGCAGCGTCGCTGCCTCGTCCATCAGGGGTGCCAGCAGCGGCGGCGTGATCTTCGTGTAGATCTTGAGCAGGTCCGCGCCGACTACCGCTCGCTGGTCGACCGCCCGACGGGCGTCGCTCCCAGTGGCGACGCCGGTCGCCGTTGGGTAGGTGGGAGGGACGCCGTCGATCATCGCCCCTGCGGTGAACACCCGCGGCCCGAGCACCGAGCCGAGGTTGCAGTCGTTCCTGAGGGCGATTGCCGAATCGGTGGTCATCGCGCCCAGGTCCCGCACCGTGGTCACGCCCCAGGCGACATACCGCTCCACCGCCCAACGCTCTATGTGTGCGTGCGCGTCGATCAGACCCGGGATCACCGTCTTGCCGATCAGGCTGATCTCTCTGGCGCCCCGCGGCACGTTGATCTCGTTCACGCGGGCGACGGCCTCGATGTGGCCGCCCTTGACCAGGATGAGGGCGTCCTTCACCGGTTCGCGGCCGGAGCCGTCGATCAGCGTGGCGCCTGCGAGCGCGATGACACCGTCTCCCGCCGGCCTGCAGGCCGCAACCAAGAAGACAAAGGCGGCGAACAGGCGGCCGGGCGGACGGAGGCCCTTCATCGCGGGTCGCTTGACGTGTGGTCGTGCAGGATCAGCCAGCGGTCGCCCCGCTTCTGCAGGAGCAACGTGAACGGTCCGCTCGCCACGACCGAATCCCTGCGGTGCAGCACGAAGCGCGCGGTGCAGAGAGCGAGGTCGAGCGTGAGCGGCCGGACCCGGACTTCCTCGAAGCTCAGCGAATCGCGCGTCTTGCCGGGTGCAAAGTAGGTGGCCTCGTAGCGGTCGTAGAGCTTTTGCCACCCGTACTGCACGTGGCCGCCCGTGACGTAGCTGGTGAGCGAGTCGCGAGCGTAATCGCTCATGAAGCCGGCCAGGTCCCCGCGGTTCCAGTCTGCTGCGCTGCGCGCGAGCACGCCTGCGATCTCGGCGTGCGGATCGCCGACCGGAACCTTCGGGGCCGAGCACCCCGCCACCAGGACGGCGGCCGCGCCCCACGCCCAACGTCCCACGCCCATGACAGTCTCGCTCCGTTCCGAGGTGCCGCCCAAACGTACCGCGGGAGCGCCTCGAGGAGATGGCCCGAGCCATCCAGAAGGCGCTCCCGCGGTCCGTGCTGAGGGATGCTAGCGGCGACGCCGCCTCGTCGCTTTCTTCTTCCTTCCGCCCCGCTTGGCCTTCGCCTTCGGCCGCCTCTTAGCTGCTTTCTTCGCCTTGGGCCGCTTCGCCGCCTTCTTCTTCCGCGCGGGCGCCTTGCGCCGCGGGGCCTCCGCCGGCTCGTCCATCATCGGCGCCGGGCTCGGCATCGGCGGTGGCGACGGTGGGTACATCGGCTCCATCATGCCGGGGCCAGTCCAGCTGCTCTCGGAGAAGTCGTTTGGCTCGAGCATCGGATCTCCTCTGCTGGTTGTCCGTGGGCGTGGCTTATAGCTTACCCCGGGAATGCTGCCACGCAAGTGATCACGCGACACGGCGCCGCGCGGCGTATACTGCGGCGCTGTCGCTGCGGAGGCGGCCCGCGACCCATCTCGTGCGGGCTACGAGCTTCTCGTGCCGACCACGCCGCCGGCGTTGAGCGAGCGCTCCAGGGCCCTCAGGCTGCTCGCGTTGCCGCGTGTGGGCGACCCGCTCGTGGTCGCGCTCCAAGGTGGGCGGGCTCGTCGCATGACGTCCCAATCCGCACCCCAGGGGGACTCGTTCGGGTGAAAGCGGTTATGTCGCAGCGGGGCGACAGTGGGCTGGACAGGCACACCACCCGCCGGCTGCGTGTGCGATACCAAGGTGACAAGTTAGCTTGACAACGACACTTACGTGCGTTTACGTTGGCGCCGTTATGACGGCTCGCGCGTTTGTGATCTGGATCACGCTCCTGCTTCCCGGGCGCCTCTTCGCCCAGAACGTTTCCGAAGTTCAGGTAGCCCCACCCACCGTGACGGTCAAAGTAGGAGAGCGCAGCGGCCTCCTCGCCACTGCGTTCGACCGCGCCGGCAACGTCATCCCGACGGTCCGATTCATCTGGTCCTCGAACAACGTCTCGGTCGCGAGGGTCGACAACGACGGCACCGTCACCGGTGTGGGCGGCGGCGTCGCCATTGTCGAAGCGCGCGTAGGTGCGCGCAAGGGTCAGGCCGCGATACAGGTGATCGGCGCACCCGCCGCTGGTGGACAAACGAACGCGCAGGCCCAGTCGCCAGCCCGACCAGCTGAGCCGCCGGGAGGAGTGGATCCGTTCGCCGGTCAGCCGCCGGGCACGGGCCCGGCCGCGGTGCTGCGCATCGAGCCGCCGACGGTGTATCTGCTGCCGTCCGAAAACACGCGCGTCGTGCCGCGGGCGCTCAAGGACGACGGCTCGCCCGCGGCGCCGGTCGCCGTCACGTGGAAGTCGCTCCGTCCCGACATCGCGAGCGTGGACCAGAACGGCGTGATCGTCGCGTTGGCCGCTGGCCAGGGGACCGTGCAGGTGACGAGCTCGACCGGCCTCACCGCCACCGCGCCGGTGGTAGTGCAGCCGAGCGACATCGCGATCCAAGAGCCGAGTCCGGTGGCGCTCGGTCCGAACGCGGTGGACACGCTGCATGTGATCGTGCCGGGACAGGGCGGGCGCGTCGTGAGCCCCCTGACGATGCAGTGGTCCTCGGCGGACCCGAACGTCGCGCGGGTCTCGCTCACCGGTGTCGTGACCGCGGTGGCGCCGGGCAAGACCACACTCTCCGTGTCCGGGCTGCTGCAAACCAAGGGTGTGGACATCGTCGTGCACCGCACGGTGGACCTGTTGTCGGTGATCCCCACGGCGAAGGCCGAGGTACCGCTGCCGATCCAAGGGACGGCAAAGTTCCAGGTGCAGGCCCTCGCGGCCGACAGGACACTGGTGCCCGAGGCCCCGATCCAGTGGATCGTGGGGGATTCGTCGCTCGCGGGCTTCGATGCGGCCACCGGGTTGCTGACGGGGAAGAGGGCCGGGAAGACGACGCTGACGGCCAAAGGACCGGGGCCGGGGCTGGTCGTGACCTGGCAGATTCGCGTCATCGCGGCCGGGCTCAAGCTGTCGGCCACCCGACTCGGCCTGCCGCTGAACCGGCGGTACGGGTTGCGGGCGAGCTTCGCCGACGAAACCGGGGCCGTGATCGGCCCCGCGACGGGGGTGACGTTCGCTTCCGACAACCCGCAGGTCGCCTCCGTCGGGGAGGACGGCACCGTCACCGCGGCGGGGTACGGTCACGCGCGCATCACCGCCTCGGCGCCGGGGGGTAAGCGCGCCGCGGTCGCTGTGTTCGTGCAGGGGGAGATCGTGCTCGCGAGCTCGCGCTCGGGGCGGCTCCAGCTCTACTCGGCGGAGCGCTCGAACCTCGCGCAGCTGCGCAAAGTATTGGATGACTCGTCCACGGCCACCGACCCGGCGTACTCGCCTGACGGCTCGCGCATCGCGTTCGTGTCGACCCGGGACGGCCAGCCCGAGATCTACGTGATGGACGCGGACGGTACGGACGTGGCCCGCCTCACGAACTCCCCGGGTGTGGACGGCGACCCATCGTTCACCGCCGACGGGCAGGCCGTGGTGTTTCACTCCAATCGCACCGGCCACCGCCAGATCTTCGTGCAGGCGATCACGGGCTCGGATGCCATCCAGCTTACCCAGGAACCGGCGGACAACTCGCAGCCGAGCGTCTCTCCGGACGGCGAGAGCATCGCGTTCGTGTCGAGCCGAGACGGGAGTGACGACGTCTGGCTGATGTCGCGAGACGGCTCGAACCAGCACAATCTCACGAAATCGCAGCAGCTCAAGGAGCGCAGCCCGCACTTCCTGCGCGACGGCTCGCTTGCCTTCCTGCTCGAAGGGAAAGACGGCGGCCGCACGGTCACGCAGGTCGTGAAGATGGACCTGGCGACGGGCCGCATGGCTCCGGTCACGGGGACGGATCTGGTCATCGGCGACTTCGCTGTCTCCCCAGCGGGCGACCTGCTGGCGCTCGTCGTCAACGTCCAGAAGAACGTGTCGAGGGTCTACATCCAGCCGGTCGGGACGGGGGGCGGGGGCGCGGGCGGGGGCGCGCCCGTCGCGATTCCCACGACCGGCGCCGAGCAGATGGTGTCCGCGACGTTCATGCCGTAAGCCGATGCGCGCTTGCGTTATCCGCGCGACCGGCGGCCTCGATCGCCTGCAGCTTGCCGATGTCCCCCTCCCCTCGGAGCCGCTGGGCCCCCGCGACGTGCGCGTCGCGATCCGTGCCGCGGCGCTGAACCACCTCGACCTCCACGTCGTGCGCGGCCTGCCGGTGGAGCACCGCTTCCCCCACATCCTGGGCGCGGACGGGGCGGGAGTGGTCGACGCCGTCGGCGCGGACGTCCGCTCCGTCAAGCCTGGCGACCGCGTCATGATCAACCCCGGCGTCTCCGATTACACCTGCGAGTACTGCCGGGCCGGCGAGCATTCGCTGTGTGTGAACTACCGTCTGCTCGGCGAGCACGTCGCGGGGACGCTGTGCGAGTCGATCGTCCTCCCCGAGCAGAATCTCGCCATCATCCCGACAGTGACGCCGCCGCTCAGCTGGGCCGAAGCCGCCGCGTTCTCGCTCGTGACGCTGACGGCCTGGCGCATGGTCGTGACGCGAGCGCAGCTCAAGCAGGGCGAGACGACGCTCATCTGGGGGATCGGAGGGGGCGTGGCGCTCGCCGCGCTGCGTATCGCCAAGCTGCGCGGAGCGCGGGTGATCGTCACCAGCTCGAGTGACGCAAAGCTCGCGGCGGCACGGCAGCTCGGCGCTGACGTGACGCTCAATCACCGCACCCAAAAGGTATCGCAGGAAGTCCGCGCGCTGACGGGCAAGCGAGGTGCGGACGTAGTGATCGAGAACGTCGGAGAGGCGACGTGGGAGGAGTCGCTGCGGTCGCTCGGTCGCGGCGGCCGACTGGTGAGCTGCGGTGCCACGACCGGCCCCAAGGTCGCGATCGACCTCCGGCGGCTCTTCTGGTATCACTGGAGCATCCTGGGTTCGACGATGGGGAACGACGCAGAATACCGCGAGATCGTGCGGCTGTTGGGCAGCGGCGAGCTGCGGCCGATCGTTGATCGCGTGTTTCCCCTCGAGCAGGTCGGCGCGGCGTTCGAGCGGTTGGACCAAGGGGAGCAGATGGGGAAGATCGTGATTCAGATCGCCGACTGAGGCAGACGTGGCCACATCCTTCGAGCACGTCGCGGCGGCTCTCGCCGACCGGTACCGCCTGATCCGCGAGCTGGGATCGGGTGGAATGGCGACGGTGTACCTCGCTGAAGATCCAAAGCACCATCGGCGGGTGGCGGTCAAGGTGCTCCGCCCCGAGCTGGCGGCAACCCTGGGTGCCGAACGGTTCACGCGCGAAATCGACACCGCCGCCCAGTTTCAGCATCCCCATATCCTCCCGTTGCTCGACTCGGGGGAGGCCGGCGGCTTCCTCTATTACGTCATGCCGTACGTAGAGGGCGAATCGCTGCGCGACCGGCTTGCCCATCAAGGCGAGCTGCCGATCCACGATGTCGTGAAGATCCTGACCGAAATCGCGGACGCGCTGGCCTACGCGCACGCCCACGGCGTCGTGCACCGAGACATCAAGCCCGACAACGTGCTGCTCTCCGGCCGCCACGCGCTGGTCATGGACTTCGGCGTGGCCAAGGCGCTCACCGCGGCGAGCGGAGCGAGCGACATCACCACGGCGGGTGTCGCGCTCGGAACGCCCGCGTACATGGCTCCCGAGCAGGCGGCCGCGGATCCGCACATCGATCACCGCGCGGACATCTACGCCACCGGCGTGCTCGGTTACGAGTTGATCGCGGGGAAACCACCGTTCACCGGTAGCAGCGCCGCCGAGGTCCTCGCCGCGCACGTCACTCAGCGACCGGAGCCAGTGGCTGCGCGGCGAGCAGCGTGCCCGCCGGCGCTCGCCGAGATCGTGATGAAATGTCTGGAGAAACGTGCGGCCGATCGCTGGCAGACGGCGGATGAGCTGCTGGCACAGCTCGAGCCGCTGGCGACGCCCAGCGGCGGCTCGGCGCCGACGACGGCACAGCCCGGAATCCGACCCCTGAGACGCTCGCGCTGGCGTGCGGCGCTCGTCGCTGGGGGCGCGGCGAGCATATTGGCGGTTGCCGCGATCCTCGTGGCGCGCCCCCGACGGCCCGAGATCGTCCTCGGCCGCCGCGCACAGGTCACGCTCGATCCCGGTCTGGAAATCGATCCCGCACTCTCACCGGACGGGAAGCTCATCGCCTACGCGGCCGGCCCGCCGGGCAGCATGCGACTGTACGTCCGCCAGCTCGCGGGCGGCACCCCGTTTCCGGTCGTCCGCGAGGCGGGAGGGTTTCAACGGCTGCCCGCATGGTCGCCCGACGGGACGCGGGTGCTGTTCCTTTCGGAGCGCGGCATAGAGGCGGCGCCCGCGCTCGGTGGCGTGCCCCGCCTGCTGGTAGCGGCGCTGCCAGTGGCCGCGCCGCCCGTCGTGGGCCCGATCTCGCCGGATGGACGATCGTTCCTGTACGCATCGCGCGACTCTCTGTACGAGCAGCCGTTCGACGGAGCATCACCTCGTCTGATCTTCAAGGGCCTTGAGCTCCATTCCTTCGCCTGGTCCCCCGACGGCCGTTTGATCGCCTACGTATCCGGCAACCCCTTGTTCAACAGCGATGTCGGTCTCGGGAACATCGCACCGAGCGCAATCTGGGTGGTTCCGACGAGAAGCGGTCCCCCGGTGCAAATCACGGATGCGAAGAGCCTCAATGTCAGCCCGGGCTGGGCGCCCGGGGGCCGCGAACTCCTGTTCGTCTCGAACCGCGATGGCGGTCGCGATATCTACGCCGTGGCCCTGACGAGTGCGGGCGGGCCCGCCGGGGACCCGGTGCGGCTCACTACCGGCGCGAATGTACAGGCGATCAGCCTAGCTACGGACGGCCGGACCCTCGCGTACTCGGCTTTCACCGAGACGTCGAACGTGTGGTCGGTGCCGATTCCGAGGGGCGGTCCAATATCAGTGGGACAGGCACGGCCGGTGACCATCGGGAACCAGACGATCGAAGGCTTCGACGTGTCGCGCGATGGACGCTGGCTCGTGTTCGATTCCAACCGGAATGGCCGGCAGCAAATCTTTCGGGTCCGACTGGGCAGCGGAGAGCCCGAGCAACTCACCAACGATTCATCGGACGTGTTCTTCCCGGTTTTTTCGCCGGACGGGCGTGAGATCGCCTTCCACGGCTTCCGGCAGGGACGCCGTCAGATCTTTGTGATGCCTGCGGCTGGCGGACGAGCGGTACAGGTCACGAATGTTGCGGGAGACGAGCGGGGGGCCCACTGGGCCCCGAACGGGCAGCGGCTGGTCCTGCAGCGGGATTACAGTGGCGACGATCCACGCATCGACGTCGTGACTCGAGAGGCAGACGGGCGGTGGCCCGAGCCCCGCAGCCTTGCCGCGACCGTGCGGCTCGGCGGTCGTCTTCTCCGCTGCACCGCCAATACACCGGGGGTGTGGTCCCCCGACGGCCGCTGGATCGCCGCCGGTTGTGGAGGGGAGATATCCGGACTCGGACTTTTCTCGCCTGACAGCGGCCTGGCTCGCGTGCTCCCAACGACACTCGCCGCGGTATCCCGGGCGCCACTCTGGTCGGATGACGGTACCAGTGTGTTCCACCTCGCCGGTGATTCGACGGGCGTTCGCAGCGTGAACGCGGTGCCAGCATCCGGCGGCAACTCTCGCGTTGTCGTTCGGTTCGACGATCCGTCCAGGCCGTGGCACCGATACGGCCTGGGAGTGCACGGCGGCCGCATGTATTTCACGCTCGGTGATCTGCAGAGCGACATCTGGGTAACGCAGGTCGAGCGGCGTCCTTGACCACGAGCGAGCCAGGCATCGTGCATGCGACGATTATTGCGCGAGGTCGGTTGGTCGGTCTGATGCTCGGATTGTTGGCGGCGGCCTGCGCCGGCCGCTGGATGCCCCTGGAGCAGCCGATTCGTCCGTCGCCTCTGCCTCGCGACTAGCGTCGCGGTACCGTGCGGGGGCGCGGCCGTTCGCGATCCTGAGGCGCAGTCCGCTTCTCTTACCCGCTTCGCTCAACGCCTGGGTGGGAAAGCGCCGGCCGGCCGCCCGGCCCTCCGGTGTCCACGTTCGCGTAACACCATCAACCTCCAATCAACAGGGCTCCCGTAAGTGACCTGCGGTGGCGCGGTTAGCGCGCTCCTTCGCGTTGCCTTTCACTGTCTAAGTGATTATTTTTTAGCAACTTAGCCGCTCCGGATCCCCGGAAATCGGACACCAGACACCCGACACCCGCTTTTTCATGACCGCACCCAACGCCCGCGAACGTATCCTGCCGCGCCTCATCGAAGACGAGATGAAGGAGTCGTTCCTCGACTACTCGATGAGCGTGATCGTGCAGCGCGCGCTGCCCGATGTGCGCGACGGCTTGAAGCCCGTGCACCGCCGCATCCTGTACGCGATGCACGAGCTCGGCCTCGTACCGGGCCGACCCTACAAGAAGAGCGCCACCGTCGTCGGCGACGTGCTGGGCAAGTACCACCCGCACGGCGACATCGCGGTGTACGACGCGCTGGTGCGCATGGTGCAGGACTTCTCGCTGCGCTACCCGCTGGTGGACGGTCAGGGAAACTTCGGCTCGGTCGATGGCGACCCGGCGGCGGCGTACCGCTATACCGAAGCGCGCCTCACCCGCGTCGCGATGACGATGCTGGAGGACATCGACAAGAACACCGTCGATTTCATCCCCAACTTCGACGAGCGGCTGCAGGAGCCCACGGTGCTGCCGGCGAAGCTGCCGAATCTGATCATCAACGGGGCGGCCGGCATCGCGGTCGGCATGGCGACGAACATTCCGCCGCACAACCTCGCCGAGACGGTCGAAGCGATCACCTACCTCGTGGACCACCCCAACGCCGGCGTGAAGGACCTGCGGAAGTTCATCAAGGGGCCGGACTTCCCGACCGGGGCGATCATCTACGGCCGCGAGGGGATCAAAGAGTGCTACGAGAAGGGACGCGGCCGGATCACGATCCGCGCCCGCGCGGTGGTCGAGGAGAAGGAGTCGACCGGGAAGCACCAGATCGTCGTCGCCGAGATCCCGTATCAGGTCAACAAGAGCAACCTGATCGCGCAGATCGCCGAGCTGGTCAACGGCAAGAAGCTCGAGGGCATCTCGGACCTGCGCGACGAGTCGGACCGCGAGGGGATGCGGATCGTCATCGAGCTGAAGCGCGATGCCGTGCCGGCGGTCGTGCTGAACCAGCTCTACAAGCACACCCAGATGCAGACCACCTTCGGCGCGATCATGCTCGCTCTGGTCGACGGCGCGCCCAAGGAGATGACCCTGAAGGAGCTGCTCGAGCACTTCATCGAGCATCGCCACACGGTCATCGTCCGTCGCACCGACTTCGAGCTGAAGCGCGCGCAGGACCGCGAGCACATTCTCGAAGGCCTCAAGATCGCCGTCGACAACATCGACGAGGTGGTGAAAATCATCCGCAAGTCCAAGGACACGCCGACCGCGGACGCCAGCTTGCGCAAGCGCTTCAAGCTGTCCGAGAAGCAGTCGGCCGAGATCCTCAATATGCGGCTGGCCCGGCTCACCGCCCTCGAGATCACCAAGCTCGAGGACGAGCTGAAGGAGGTCCGCAAGTTCATCAAGGAATGCAAGGAGATCCTCGCCTCCAAGCCGCGCCGCATGAAGATCCTGAAGGAAGAGCTGACCGAGGTGGCTGCGGGCTTCGGCGACCAGCGCCGCACCGAGATCGTCGCCGACCAGGGGGAGTTCTCGATCGAGGACCTGATCGCCGAGGAAGACATGGTGATCACGGTATCCCACGCGGGCTACATCAAGCGGCTCCCCGTGTCGGCGTACCGGCGCCAGCGGCGCGGCGGCAAGGGGGTGATATCCGCCCACACCAAGGAAGACGACTGGGTGGAGCACCTGTTCATCGCGTCGACCCACGATTACGTGATGTTCTTCACCCAGCAGGGCCAGTGCTACTGGCTCAAGGTGCACGAGATTCCGCAGGCCGCCCGCGCCGCGCGCGGCAAGCCAATCATCTCGTGTGTCGCGATGAAGCCGGACGAACGGCTCGCCGCGCTCGTACCGGTGCGCGAGTTCTCGGAAGACCAGTACCTCCTGTTCGCGACCAAGAACGGCGTGGTGAAGAAGACGCGGCTTTCGGAATTCGGCAATCCGCGCTCCGTGGGGATCCGGGCCATCAACATTGAGAAGGGCGACGAGCTGATCGACGTGCAGGTGACCGACGGACGAAACGACATCGTGCTCGCGACCCGGCAAGGTATGAGCATCCGCTTCCACGAGAAGGACGTGCGCGACATGGGCCGCACCGCAACCGGCGTGAAGGGGATCGAGCTCGACAAAAAGGACCACGTGATCGATATGGTCGTGGTGCGCCGCAAGTCGACGCTGCTCACGGTCACCGAGAAGGGCATGGGCAAGCGCTCCGAGCTCGACGAATACCGCGTGCAGCACCGTGGCGGGCGCGGCATCATCACCCTCAAGCGGTCCGACAAGACCGGCGACATCGTGGCGCTCAAGGAAGTGCTGCCCGACGACGAGCTCATGATGATCACCAAAAAGGGGATCATGATCCGTGTACCAGTCGAGGGGATCCGGATCTCGGGCCGCAACACCCAGGGCGTCAAGGTCATGAACCTGACGCCGGGCGATCTCGTGGTCGATGTCGCTCGCGTCGTGAAGGAGGACGAAGCCGAGAACGGCGAGGGCGGCGACGCTGACGCAGACACGCCGGCGCCCAAGGCCGCGGCGCCGAAGGCCGCACGTCGGAGTCCCAGCAAGAAGAGTCCGAGCAAGAAGAGTCCGAGCAAGAAGAAGAAGCGGGCATAGGCGTGGTCACCGCCCAGGACGTCCGCGAGGCGGCTGAGCGGCTGCGCGGTGTCGCCGTGCGGACGCCGCTCCGCTACGTGGAGCCGCTCGACGCTTATTTGAAGCTCGAGAACCTCCAGCCGATGGGCGCGTTCAAGATCCGAGGCGCTTACAACGCGATCAGCCGTCTACCGCAAGCCGCAAGGAGCAAGGGCGTGATCACCTACTCGAGCGGCAATCACGGCCAGGCGGTCGCGTACGCGGCCCAGCTGCTGGGGATCCGCTCGGTCGTCGTGATGCCCGAGACCGCGCCCGCGGTCAAGGTGGCAGGCGTGAGGAAGTGGGGTGGTGAGGTCGTGGTCGCCGGTCGCACGTCGCAGGACCGGCAGGTGAAGGCTGAGGAGATCGCCGCGCGCGAAGGGCTCGCCGTGGTGCCGCCGTTCGACCATCCGGACATCGTCGCCGGGCAGGCGACCGTGGGGCTCGAGATCGCCGCGCAGCTGCCCGAGGTCCAGACGGTCGTGGTGCCGGTCGGCGGAGGCGGGCTGATCTCGGGAGTCGTGGTCGGGCTGGCGGCGGCGGACAGCGCGGCGCGCGTGTGGGGCGTCGAGCCGGCGGGCGCACCGAAGCTCGCCCGCTCGCTCGCGGCCGGGAAGCCGGTGCGGCTCGAGCGCACGGCGAGCCTCGCCGACGGGTTGATCACGCTCACCGTCGGGGACATTCCCTTCGCTCACCTCGCGCGCCATCGCGACCGGCTGGCGGGCGTCGTCCTCGTGGAAGATGACACGCTGCGCGAGGCCGTGCATTTTCTATGGCGCCAGTGCCACCTCGCGGTCGAGCCCTCCGGGGCGGCGACCACCGCGGCGCTGCGGTCCGGCGCCGTCCCGCCGGTGCCGCCCACCGTGCTTGTGGTGAGCGGCGGCAACGTCGATCCCGCGCTCCTCGAGGACTGAGCAGATGCCCGACATGGCCGCGGCCAAGATCCTCGTCGCCGACGACGACCAGTCGCTGGTGCGCACCCTGACGTGGATCCTCAAGGAGAACGGCTACGAGGTCAGCGTCGCACCCGGCGGCGAGGGGCTCATGGGGAAACTCGAGGAGGAGCGTCCCCACCTGCTGCTGCTGGACATCATGATGCCCAAGGTGGACGGGCTGCAGCTCTTGGCCAAGATGAAGGCCGACGAGCGGTTCCGCGATCTCCCGGTCCTGATGATCTCGTCGATGCCGCCCGAGGAGGCAACGGTCAAGTCGCTCGGCCTCGGTGCTGCTGATTTCATCGCCAAGCCCTTCCGGGTGCGCGAGCTGCTCGCTCGCGTCAAAGCGCACATCCGCACCGCGCAGGAGCTGTCGCGCGCGCGGGACGAGGCCCAGAGCCGGGCGGCCATCGTCGATATCCTGCACGAGGTCACCGACTCGCTCAAACCGGACGAGATCTACCACATCCTCGTGCGACGGGTCGCCCGCGTGCTTCAGATCTCCAAGTGCTCGATGGTGCTCGCGAAGGCGGGCGACCAGCTCGGCGTCGTAGTGGCGGCGTACGAGAACCCGATGCTGCGCAACTTACAGATCGAGCTCGCCCGCTACCCCGAGATCCAGCGCGCGCTCACGAGCGGTCGGGCGGTGCTGGTGGAGGACGTCGCCGCCGACCCGCTGTACGCAGAGGAGCGCGTGCGCTGGGAGCGCGAGCGGATCACCGTCCCGACGCGCTCCGCGGTCGCGCTGCCCTTTTCCATGAAGGACCAGCAGGTGGGCGTGTTCTTTCTCCGCACCACCGGCGAGGACCCGCCGCTCACCCGCGCCGACGCCCAGTTCGCCGAGACGGTGATCCGCACGGCCGTGGCGGCGATCGAGAAGGCCTACGACTTCGAGACCGCGGTATCCGACAAGAAGCGGCTGGAGAAGCTCGCCGCGACCGACGCCCTCACCGGCTGCCTCAATCGCCGCGCGCTGTCCGAGGAGCTGGGGCAGGAGCTCGACCGCGCCGGCCGGTACAACTTGGCGGTCACGATCCTGCTCGCGGACATCGACCGTTTCAAGCTGGTGAACGACACCCGCGGCCACATCGCGGGGGACTCGGTGCTGCGGCAAGTCGGCGAAATCCTGCGACGCGAAGCGCGGTCGGTGGATCTCGTGGCGCGCTATGGCGGCGAGGAGTTCGTCGTGGTGATGCCGGAGACGGCGCTCCATGGGGCGGCCATCTTCGCGGAGCGGCTGCGGCGCCGCATGATGCACCACGATTTCGCCGATCCCGGCGAGGATCCGCTCAACCTCACGGTCTCGATCGGGCTCGCCTCGTTCCCCGACGACCGGGTGACGGGCGCCGACAGCTTCGTCGCCCTCGCTGACCAGGCCCTCTATCGCGCGAAGAACGAAGGCCGCAACTTGGTGCGGCAATGAGCGAACGCCGCTGTCCCAAGTGCGGCGCGGTCTATCCGGCGACCGCGCGCTTCTGCCCGCGCGACGGCAACATGCTCGTCGAGGCGCAATCGAAGGCGCCCCTGGCTACGCCGTCTGGAGGCGGGGCCACCGCCGTCCGCACCCCGCCCGGTCCCCGCCGGGGCCCCGGCCTCGATCGCGCCGCGACCTTGTCGGGGCAGACCCTCGACGCGCGCTACCAGGTCACGAAGAAGCTGGGCGAGGGCGGGATGTCGTACGTGTATCTCGCACGCGAGGTCGCGAGCGGCGACGAGGTGGCCATCAAGGTGCTCTCGCCCAAGCTCGCGACGGACCGGAGCTCGGTCGAACGGCTGCGTCGCGAGGCGGGTCTCGCCATGCGGCTCGACCACGCCAACGTGTGCCGCATCCTGCGGCTCGGCGAATCCGAGGACGGCCTGATCTACCTGGTGATGCCGTTCTTGAACGGCGAGCTCCTGTCCGATCGCGAGGTGAGGGGCGGGCCGATGGAGCTCACCCAGGGGATCGACGTGCTGCGCCAGGTCTGTGCGGGGCTGCACCACGCGCACGAGCTGCAGATTGTGCACCGCGACTTGAAGCCCGAGAACATCATGCTCGTCCGGGAGGACGGGGGTCGTGACCGCGCCGTCGTCATGGACTTCGGCCTCGCCAAGGAGCGCCGCGCCGATCCGGCGATCGCGAAGCTGACGGCGACCGGCATCATCCTCGGCACGCCGGAGTTCATGAGCCCGGAGCAGATCCGCGGGAGACCGCTGGACGGGCGCTCCGACATCTACGCCCTCGGCATCGTGGCGTTCGAGATGTTCACCGGCAAGCTCCCGTTCCAGGGCCGGAACGCCCAGGAGATGATGATCGCCCGCCTGCGCGATCGGCCGAGGCAGCTGCGCCACCTCCGGCCTGATCTCCCCGCCAACCTCGAGAAGGCGCTCGCCCGGGCCCTCGAGTCGAGTCCTGACGCGCGCTACCGCACGGCGCTCGAGTTCGCCGACGCCCTCACCGCGACCCACGAAGGCGGGCTGTTCTCCAGGATCAAGGAGAAGCTGAAGTAGTTGAAACGCTTCCCGGCGTTCGATCCACCCGAGTACGTCGACTGGAAGGCCGACCCCGCGTTGGTGCGCGGCTTCCGGGAAACGATCGAGCACAGCCCCGAGCGCGCCGCGCTCGTTTCCCGACTCTCGAGCGACGACAAACTGGGGCTGTACGCCGGCCTGCTGCGCGCCCGGCTGCACGATATCCAGCTCCAGCGCTGGGTGCGCACGGGGGTGATCTCCAAGGCCTGGCTCGGCACGGGCGAAGAGGCGACGACCGTCGGCCCCGTGCACGCGCTCGAGCGCGGGAAGGACATCGTCGCGCCGATGATCCGGAATGCCGCTGCGTGCTGCGAGCTGGGCATGCCCCTCGCCGACATGCTGCGGGCGTATCTCGGCAGCGGGGATTCGCCGTCCCGCGGCCGCGACCTGCACGTAGGCTCCTTCTCCCACGGTGTGCTGCAGCCGATCTCCCACGTCGGCGACATGGTGCCGGTGATCTGCGGGATCGCGCTGACATTCAAGATGAAAGGCGAGCGGCGCGTGGCGCTCACGTGGGTGGGCGACGGCGCGACCAAGACCGCCGCGGCGCACGAGGGGACGAACTTTGCAGCCGTCCAGCAAGTCCCCGCCATCTTTGTGATCCAGAACAACCAGGTCGCCCTCGGCACCCGACTCGATCAGCACCACCTCGCCCGCGACTTCAAGGATTGGCCCGCGAGCTACGGCATCTGGAGCGCCGAGTTCGACGGGAACAACGTGCTCGACGCGTGGGCCGCGACGCGGCTCGCCGCCGAGCGCTGCCGCGCGGGCCACGGGCCCGCGATGCTGATCGCTGAGACGTTCCGGATGGGCGGCCACGCGACCCACGATGAGCGCGAAGCGCGGGAGACGTTCCCCGCTGAGCTGTTCCGCACCTGGGGCAAACGGGACCCGATCGGGTTGTACGAGGAATACCTGAAGGAGGAGGGCCGGACGGCGCGGGAGCTGGAGACGGTGGAAGCGGACGTGACGACAGCGGTCGAGCAGGCGGCGGAGCAGGCGGTCGCGAGCCGGGAGCAGCTGCCCGGGGGGGAGAGCGCGCGCTTCGGGGTATACGCCAGGAACGGTCGGTAGGAGGGAGAGATGGAGCGACTCATGCTGGTCATGTGGGTGGTGACCGGCTGCAGCCCGCGGGCGCCCACGGGCGGGGGAGGGGGCGGGGGAGGGGGCGGAGGCGACTCGATCCCGATCGCTGGTCACGTCCTGTATGTGCCGGCCGGGTTTACGGTCAACATCTTCGCTCAGAATGTCGGCGGCGTGCGCTTCCTCGCGCTCGGTCCGGGCGGCGCGGTGTACGCGACGCAATCCGGATCGGGGCAGATCGTCCGGCTCGTGGACGCGAACGGCGACGGCGTGGCCGAATCGGTCGCGCCGCTGCTGACCGGCCTGAGCGACCCCTCGGGTATCGCATTCCGCGGGGATACACTGTACTTCGCGCAGGAGACTGCGGTGAAGCGGCTCGACCCCGGCGCCGCGACCCCCGTGACCGTCGTCTCGGGGCTGCCCCCCGGCGGGCACAGCACCCGTACTATCGCGTTCGGGCCCGACAACCTCATGTACGTCGCCGTGGGCTCGTCGTGCAATGTCTGTGACGACCCGCCACCTCGGGCGGCGGTCACGCGCTACAACCTGGACGGGTCGGGTGCCCACACGTTCGCCACGGGACTGCGCAACTCGGTGGGCCTTGCGTTCAACCCCGGCAGCGGCGAGCTGTGGGCCAACAACAACGATCGCGATTACCTGGGCGACGACCTACCGCCGGAGCACCTGAACATCTTGCAGGACGGTAAGTGGTACGGCTGGCCGCAATGCTACCTGCCGAACCAGCCAAATCCGGAGTACTCAGGCGCCAACTGCTCGAATGTCGAGCCGCCGGCGCTGACCGTGCAGGCGCACTCGGCGCCGCTCGGGCTGACGTTCTACACGGGGACGAAGTTCCCGGCCGAGTACCAGGGCGACGCCTTCATGACGTATCACGGCTCCTGGAATCGCAGCGTGCCCACGGGCGCGAAGGTCGTCCGCGTCCGGGTGCAGAACGGGCGGCCGAACGCGGTTGAGGATTTTGTCACCGGGTGGCAGCTTTCCGACGGCTCCCGCTGGGGGCGGCCGGTGGCTGTCGTGACGGCGGCAGACGGGGCTCTGTTGATATCCGATGACGCGGGTGGACGGATCTGGAGGGTGAGCTATGGGCGGTAGGTCGGACAGTCGGACGGTCGGGCGGTCGGTCGGTCTATTCGGAGGTGGGCTGGCGCTCGGCGCAGCGGTTCTTCTGTCCGTCCGTCCGACCGTCCGACCGTCCGACGATATCCACGCCGAGTACGTGAAGTATCCGAGCGGCAAGGACACCATCACCGGGTACCTCGCCTATCCGGAGCGCAAAGACCCCGCGCCCGGTGTCGTGGTGATCCACGAGATCTTCGGGATGTCCGATTTTGTCCGGCAAACGACCGAGCAGGTCGCCAAGGACGGCTTCGTCGCGCTCGCGCCCGACCTCCTGTCGCGCCGCGGCGGCACGCCGGCTTCGACCGACGACGCGCGCAAGCTGATCGCCGGTCTCAACCCCGATACGCTGACCCTGGATCTCGATGCGACGGTCGCATACCTGAAGACCCTGAAGGCGGTGCGGCGCGACCGGATCGGGGTGATCGGCTTCTGCTGGGGCGGCGGTCAGAGCTTCCGCTATGCGACCAACAACCCGGCGCTGCGGGCGTTCGTGGTGTGCTACGGGCCCGGTCCTGACGCCGCAGCGATCGCACGCATCCGTGCCAGGGGGCTGGGCGTCTACGCCGAAAACGACGCGCGCATCGACGCAGGCCTCGCGGACGTGGCGGCCGCGGTGAAGCAATACGCGAAGGACTACCGCTACACCGTGTATCCCGGCGTGGGGCACGGCTTCCTGCGCTCGCGCGAGCGGCCGGAAGTGGCCGACAGCGCCTGGGGAAACGTGGTTCGCTTCTTCAAGGAGAGTCTGGAGCGGTGATCGGAGGCGGTAACGGCGGGTCGCTCCGTGGAACCCCGCCGTTACCGCCTCTTACCCCCCACGTACTCGCGCGCCCGCGCCAGGACTGCGTCCGTCCCCGCCTGCACGTCGGCGACCGTGCTCGCGACGGGGAGCTCCGGCCGGATGCCCCTCCCCGCAAACTCTTCCCCGTTGGGAAACGCATGGCGTGTCACCGACAGCTGCATCGCCCAGTTTTTGGGAAGCGCGATCGTGAGCGCCTCGCCGGGACTGCCGGCTGACGTCTCTCCGATGATCACGCCGCGCGCTGCGTTCCGGAATGCCACGAGCAGGTCCTCCGCCGCGCCGGCCGTCGCGCTCGAGGCCAGCACCGCGACCGGTCCGGTGTATCCCGCCCGCTCGGTGCGGGGCGAAACGGTGTCGGGGGGCGGGCCGTACCATGAGAAGGCCGAGTCGGGCACTCGCCACGCCCGGAACACCGGCCGGTACTGCGGCGTTCTCCAGCGCGCCGCCGGGAATGGGCGCGCGGTGAGGCGCGCCAGAATCGCGTAGCCGTAGCGGCTCTCACCGCTCGCCGCGTACCGCAGATCGAGGATCAGTCCGGTTACACCGGCGAAGTCGGGAAAGGCGCGGTCGAAGCGCCGCACGACGTCCTCCTCGGCGAGCGCGTTCACGCGCACTCGGACGACGCCACCCGGCAGAGAATCGATCTCGAGCTCGGGGCGCTCGAGCGGCCAGCGGTCGTTGAGCGAGACGCTGCGTGTGACGCTGATGCCGCGCTGCTCCCCGCCGGGCAAACGCAGCAGCAGGTGCAACGTGGTGCCCTTTTCACCCTGGAGCATCCATTGCACCGCGCGCTGCCAGCGGTCGGGCGGGGTGGCAGCTGAGATCTCCGGGAGCACCGAGTCGTGGATCCAGCTCTCGGCCGGGACGCCTTGCACGGCCACGATCTCGGCCAGCCGCTCGGGCCGGGCTACGCGCATCTCGTCGTTCTCGGCGTACTCAAGGATGAGCGGGCGCTGCTCGACGCTTTCGAGCAGCAGCGGCGGGCGCGCGATGCGCGACCGCAGGTGCGCGGGCGGAATGACGCCGGCTTGGCCGTCCCCCAGCAGGGCGACGAGGCGGCGCAGGCGGCGGTAGAACAGGACGTCCGACTGGACCTGTGCCGCGAGCTTCAGGTTCGCGGTGAGGGCCGAGTCCCAATCGGCCCGAACCCTGTCCCAGGAGGCAAAGTTGTAGCGGGCTTCGGCCCAGATGGTGGCGACCGCCTCGGCGCGCTCCGTGGCCGTGAGCTGCTGGGCGCTGACCAGCGCGAGCGGGACGGCGAGGCCCAGACCGAGGACCGCGACTGAGCGCATGATCACGCGCCTAATCTATCTGCTTCTGTTCGTGTCGCCGCAGGTGTTGCTCTACTTGTACCTGCGCGAGCGCCTGCCCGACCCAACGCGGCCCGAGCGGGCGCGCCTCGTGCGCACCGCCCTCGCGGCGGTGTTCACAAGCTTCAACTTGCCCTGGGCCTTCGTCGTTGGCCGGGTCCTGTTCGGCAGCGTGTGGGGGGTGGGACGGATCCCCTATCTCGGGCCCTGGATCGCATGGCAGCTCCTCGGGTGGATCTTCTGCTCGCTCCTGAGCGTCTACATCGTCGGTCGGACGGTCTGGCGGACGGGCGGACGCCTAATGCAACGACCCACTGACCGCCCCTCCGCCGCTCCCTTTGACCGCCGCATTTCGCGCCGGCGCTTCCTCGCCCGCGCCACGTACGCCTATGCCGGTGCCGGTGCTGCGCTGTCGGCGTACGGCATCTGGAGCGCGTACCGGCTGCCCCAGCTCACCCGCCGCACCTTGACGTTCCCTGATTTGCCGGCGGGGCTCGAGGGCCTCACGCTGCTCCACCTCTCCGATCTGCACGCCGGCATCCACCTCGGCGCGGACCAGATGCAAGAGATCGTCCGGCAGGTGAATGCGCTCGCGCCCGAGCTGATCGTGCAGACGGGCGACATGATCGACATTTCACGCGCTTACATCCCGGCGTACGTGCGCGCCTTCCGCGAGCTGCACGCGCCGCTCGGCGTCGTGACCGTGCTCGGAAACCACGACCGCTATACCGGCGAGCAGGAGGTGATCCGCGGCTGCCGCGACGCGGGGCAGGTGTTCCTGCAGAACGACTGTCATCTGGTCGAGCGGGGCGGCGCAACGCTCGCGCTGCTCGGCATCGACGACCCGCACAACTGGACGGCGGACGACCCCCAGCCAGAAGACGTCGCGGCCGCACTTGCGGCGGCGCCGTCGCACGCGTTCCAGGTGCTGCTCGCGCACCGACCGGGCGCGTGGGACACGGCGGCGCCGCGCGGCATCCCCCTCACGCTGGCCGGGCACATCCACGGCGGACAGTTCTACCTGCCCGGGATTGGCTGGTCGGCGGGCCGGTTGATCACGAAGTACGTGATGGGGCACTTCCAGAGAGGCAACAGTCAACTGTACGTGAGTCGCGGCATCGGTGTGGTCGGCGTGCCGATCCGGGTGTTCACGCCGCCGGAGATTGAGCTGTTCACGCTGCGACGTGGGTGAGTCGGGGGTGAGCCTGCCGGGGCCCCGCGGAGCGACTGCGTATTTTTGTCGCGGAGCGGGGCCCCGACAGGCGAACCCCGTCAGGCGCGTGCAGCGGCGATTGCATCCCAGGCGGCGTCGAGCGTGAGCGCGACGCCAGCGTGGTTCTCCGGCCACTCTTTGGCCGTCACCCGGTCGATCACCAGCGTCACCACGCCGAGCCACACCGCCGCCCACACCTCGGCCGCCCCGGGCTTGACCGAGCCGTCCGCCTTCCCTTGCGCGATCAGGCTCTCGAGCCCGAGCCGGAAATCCCGGCCCACCTTCCCGCTCTCGTCGTCGAGCAGGTCGCCCTGCCGCTGCAGGAAGAACAGCTGTGCGACGGCCGGCTCCCGGCCCGCTCCAGCGACGAGCCCCCGGCCCAGCTCGGCGAGCTTCTCGCGCGGGCCTACCTTGAGCGCGTCCGCCTCCTTCACCAGCCGCACCGCCCAGCGCCCCGCCGCGCGATACAGCTCGTTCAGGAGATGCTGCTTCGAGGCGAAGTGCCGGTAGATGGTGCCTTCCGCGACCCCGGCTTTCTTGGCGATGAGCGGCGTCGTCGTAAGGTGGTAGCCCGTGGTGGTGAACAGCTCCAGCGCGGCGCGCACCAGCCGCTGGTGGGTGAGATCGGCCTGGGTCATCGCGCGCGAATCTAACTCGACCGTGACGTCGGCGCCGGTCGCGCGCTCGAGCAGCCGAACTGGGGTTCCGCGGCCTGCGTGGTCCCACTAGCTTTCCGCCGCTCGTTTTCCTCACCGCAGTCCGGAGGCAATTGCGCCATGCGCATGCTCGTTTTAGGCGCGGGACTCCAGGGTTCCGCCTGCGCCTACGATCTGCTGCAGCACCCCGGCGTGGCGGGCGTCACGGTCGCCGACCTGAAGCCCGATCGCATCCCCGCCTTTCTCGGGTCGCTGGTCGGCAAGCGGCTCGGCCTCGTCAAGCTGGACGTGCGGGATGCCGCGGCCCTGCGCGAAGCGATGCGCGCGCACGACGCCGTGCTGAACGCGGCGCCGTACCATTTCAATCTCGAGGTCTCCAAGGCGGCGGTGGAGGTCGGCGTGCATTGCGCCGACCTGGGCGGCAACACCGAAATCGTCTTCCAGCAGCGCAAGCTCGACGCGGCGGCGACGCAGCGGAATGTCTCCGTCGTCCCGGACTGCGGGCTGGCGCCGGGGATGGTGAACATCCTCGCCGCGGAAGGCATCCGGCGGGTCGGCGAGGCTGACGTCGTGAAGATCTATGTGGGCGGCCTGCCGCAGCACCCCGAGCCGCCCTTGAACTATCAGATCGTCTACTCGCTGGAGGGGGCGCTCGACTACTACACCACGCCCTCCTGGGTGCTGCGCGACGGCAAGCCGACGCGGGTGGACGCCCTCTCCGAGCTCGAGGAGGTGACCTTCCCGCCGCCGGTCGGCGTGCTCGAGGCGTTCCATACGGGAGGCGGCATCTCCATTCTGCCGTGGACGTACGAGGGAAACGTCCGCACGATGGAGTACAAGACCCTGCGTTACCCGGGGCACCTTGCGGTCATGCGGCCGATCCGCGAACTCGGTCTCCTCGACCTCACGCCCGTCAAGGTGCGCGGAGCGGAGGTCGCGCCGCGCGATCTCTTCATCGCTGCGGTGTCCCCCAAGCTCACGAAGCCCGAAGGACGCGACCTCGTCGCGCTACGGGTGGACGTGCGCGGGCGGAACGGCAAACGGGCTGCGTGGCAGCTGCTCGACTACTACGACGAAGCGCGCGGCGTCAGCGCGATGATGCGGACGACCGGCTACTCGCTCTCGATCACCGGCGTGATGCAGGTGGACGGGCGGATCAGCACTAAGGGCGTGCACACCCCGGATGAGGCGGTGCCGTTCGGGGAGTACGTCGCCGAGCTAGCGAAACGTGGGATCGACATTCGTGAGATGTAGTCAGTGGGGAATGCGGAGTGCGGAATGCGGAATGTCAGGGTAGGCGTCGAGGCGCGATCGACCTTCACTGTAATTCCGCATTCCGCATTCCGCACTCCGCGTTTCAATAGCTCCACGTCGTCCCGAACACCAGCTGCCCGCCCTCGCTGCCGCGCCCGTAGCCGACGACGATCAGCGAGTTGCGGAGGAAACGCAGGGCGATCTCGCCGCCCGCGCTGGTATGCAGGTCGGCGGTGGTCAGCCGCACGGCTTCACCGGGGCCGAACACGCGCCCGGCGTCGAAGAAGGCCACGATTTTGAGCTCGACGAGGCTCGGCTTCCAGAGGACGGCGTAGCGCGCTTCCAGGCCACCCAGCAGCTTGCCGGGTCCGGTGAATCGACCATCGTGGTAGCCGCGCAGCGAGCGATACCCGCCCACGGCGACGAACGGCCGTTCGCTCGATTCCATCTCCTCTTGCGCCGCGACCGGCGGCATCCCGCCCATCCGTTCTGCGCCGAGCCGCCCGGCCACGACCAGCTTCGCGACCGGATGTACCTGCACGCGCGCGTCGGCGGTGGCACGCGTGTAGCCGGTGCCGCTCGCGAACAGCGCTTCCACGATCACGCCGCTGTGCGGATCGAGCTCGTTGTCTCGCGTGTCGAGCACGAAGCCGGCGCGAATGATCTTGTCGGTGAACGGCACGGTCGCTGGGTCCACGGTCCCGGACGCGAGATCGGTGCGGAATACGCTGGGCCCGGGCAGCGCGCGAAAGTCGCTCCGCTCGACGGCGGCGCCCGCGAGCCCGCGCAGCGGCCCGACCACCCGACGCTGGATCGTGGCGCGCGCGGCCACATAGGTCCGGCTCACGCGATAGAAGTAGGGGCCCGCCGTGGTGAGGCTGTCGCTCGAGTATCGGGTATCGTTCCCGAGTCCGTAGTACCCGAGCCGGTTGGCGCGCGCGGCCGTGAGCCGCAGCCCGGCCCGCCACCCTTCCCACCACGCCGGCGCCCGTGCGTCCGCCAGGACGAGGTAGCTTCCCTGGGTGCTCGCCCCGGCGTCGAAGCTCAGGGACGCCAGGTTGTCCTCCGGGCGCTCGACGGCCCCGACCGGACTGTAGCGGCCGAAGTGGAATGCGCCCCACACGCCGTCGATCGTGTTGTAATAGACGTAGGGATACAGCTGGCCCCGCCAGTAGCGCTGCGCGGCCAGCGCCGGCGCGGCGCCGACGAGCAGTGTGAGCGCGGCGCTAGCGGCTCGCAGCGGGCCGCTCGTACAGGTATGCCGTATCGCGCAGCTTCGCCTCCGTGCCGTCGTGCGCCGCGTAGCGCCCTGGGTAGAGCGAAGCGGCACCGAACTCGCCGCGTTTGTTCACGGCGTAGAAATCGAGGCTGAACTTCGGCTTGCCGTCCGCGCCGAGCAGCCGCTTCTCGGTCAGCTGGACGACCCGCTTCAGGGTCTCGAGGCAGGCGTCCGTGGGCTTCAGGCCGCGGCGCATGAACTCCACGGTCAGGAAGCCGCCGCACACCTTGATGTTGGACTCCCCCCGACCCGTGGAGCCCGCCGCGCCCACGTCGTTGTCGGTGTACTGACCCGCACCGATGATTGGGCTGTCCCCGACGCGCCCGGGGATCTTGAAGGCGAGCCCGCTCGTCGTCGTCACCGAGGAGATGTCGCCCTGGGGGGTGACGGCGTCGCAATTGATCGTGCCGGTCGGCCGCACCACCATGTGTTCGGCCTCGGGCACGTCGAGAAAGTCGTCGTCGGGATTCAGGTTGGCCCGCCAGTGCAGCCACACCTCGCGCGCGTGCTCAGTGAGCAGGTCTTCGTCCTTGAAGCCGTATTGCAGCGCGAAGCGCTTCGCGCCCTCGCCCACGAGGAAGATGTGGTTCGTGTATTTGAGCACGAGCTTCGCCACTTCCGACGGCGTCTTGATGCCTTCCAGCGCGCCCACCGCGCCGGCGCGTTTGGTCGGTCCATGCATGCACGACGCATCGAGCTGCACGACGCCCGCCGCGTTCGGGAGCCCGCCGTAGCCGACGGAATCGTCGTTCGGATCGAGCTCCTGGATCTTCACCCCTTCGATCACGGCGTCGAGCGTGTCGGCGCCCTGCATGACCATGTCGAACGCCTTCTGCGCGGCGCGCAGGCCGTTGGCGCTGGAGAGGGCCACGGGTTTCGCGGCCCAGCGGCTCGAGGGCGGGAGCGGCCGTGGTGGCCGCATGGGGTAGGGGATGTCCGACGCCGCCGCAGCGGCGATGCCGACGGCGGTGGAAGCGACGAACTCGCGACGGGACACGACGTCGGACACGCGACGCTCCGGCATGGGTGCGTGCTTGGTTTTACGCGCTGGGGCGGCGGCTGTCAACTTGCTCCGCCCGCGGTGCGACGATACCGTTCCGACCGTGAACCCTCAAGACCCCGACGCCTTGATCGCGCGCCTCGTCGCGCGGTATCCCGGTGCGCCCGAGCTGAAGTATGTCCGGCCGACCGACGCTTGACGTCGCGCTCGTCATCCCCGTGTATAACGAGCGCGAGAACCTTCCGCTCTTGCTCGCAGAGATCGCCCGCGCGCTCCGCGAGGGGGGGGGGCCGAGCTATGAGATTGTTGCGGTGGACGACGCCTCAACCGACGGGTCGCTCGACATGCTCAAGGGGCTGGCGCGGGACTACCCGGAGCTGCGCATCGTCGCTTTCGCCCAGCATGCGGGGCAGACCGCCGCGCTCGCGGCCGGGTTCCGGGCCGCGCGGGGTCGGGCCATCGTGACGCTCGACGCCGACCTGCAGAACGACCCGGCCGACGTCCCCGCCCTCCTGGCCCAGCTGGAGCGGAGCGGCGCGGCGGCGGTCGTGGGCTACCGCGTGAACCGCCACGACAGCGTGTGGAAGCGGCTGCAGAGCCGCATCGCGAACGGCGTGCGCAACCGGCTGAATCGCGAGACGATCCGCGACACCGGTTGCTCGCTCAAGGCGTTTCGCGCCGACGCGGTGCGCGCGCTGCCGCTGTTCAACGGGATGCACCGCTTTCTGCCCACGCTCATCAAGATGGACGGCGGCACGGTGGTGGAGGTCCCGGTGCGGCACCGGCCCCGGCGGTTCGGCCGCACGAAGTACGGGATGTGGAACCGGGTGTTCCGATCTTTCGTCGACGCGCTGGCCGTGCGCTGGATGCAGCGACGCGCCCTGCGCTACCGCGTCCGGGAGGAGCTGCCGTAATGCACGACGACTGGGTGCGCCACATCGAACAGGAGCTCGACGGCGAGCTGAGCCTACCCGAGCGCGCCGCGCTGGCGCGCCACCTCGCCGGCTGCCGGCACTGTGCGGAGGCTCGCGTGAGCCATCTCGAGATGCGAGTGGCGTTTGCGCGTTCCGCCGGGCAGCCCCATGCCCACACCGTTCCGCGGCCGGCGATCCGGGCGCGGACGCTCGCGCTGTGGATGCTGATCAGCCTCGTCGCCGGCCTCTCCGCGGGCTGGTTTGGGCACCTGCGGTGGGGCGGGCCGGGCCCGGCGACGATCGAGGCGACGCGTGCGCTGTTCGTGGCGCAGTAACGTCGTGGCGGCGCTGCTCGCCGCACTCCCCACCTCGCCCGGCTGGCCGCAGGCGCCGACCTACCGCCTGACATACCGCTTGCGCGTCGTCGAGCGCGCGGGCGCCGACACGCAGCTGCTCGCGACGGCCGTCGTGAGCGGGCCGCCGGAGACGACGCTGCGGTTGTCGCTCGGCGTCGCGACGGGGGAGCTGCAGGGGCTGTTCGGCACGCTCCCTGAGCCCGACACGGTGAATCTGGCCGGACTGTTCTTCAGCCGGCGGCCGGCGGGCCGGTCGCGCCGCGGGCTACCGCTGTTCGAGGAAGACAGCTACCGGCGCTGGGCGCGGGTCGCGTGGGGCGGGACCGCGCGGCTCTATCCCTTTGGCGCCGAGTGGGCGGACCAGCGCCACGCGCTGTGGGTGGAAATCTCCGTCGACCGCGAGTTCGCTGCCGGCGAGACCCGGCCGAACGAGGAGGTGACGCTCGAGGATCCTGCGGTCGCCTTCAATGCCCGAGCCGTCGTGCCGCCGCGGCGTGTGACGGTGCGGCTGAGCCTCGTGCGCGGCGACACCGCGAGCAGCCCGCGCGCCCTCGACCTCGTCCCGGAGGCTCCCGGTCGCCGGGTCAGCTTCACCTTGGGCGCCGAGCGTGCCGAGTTCGACGTCACCCTCCTGCGGCCCGAGCCGCCCCGCACCGGTCGCGACAGCGCGCTCGCCACCGACGCGGACGTCGTGTGCCTGCGGCTCGTCGTCCCCGGCTCAGCGGACCCGGCCCACGTCCGCTGCGGGCGGCTCGACAACGTGGCCCGCCGGCTCGCCCTGCCGGGCGGCGACACCGTCGTCGCCACCTTCGCCTGGCCGGGCGCTCGCTGAGCCCCATATCTTCCAGCAATGGCCCGGAAGCAGCGTCTCGATCCCGCCATCTTTCATCTCCCCGTCGAGCGGATGCGGGAGGGCTACTACTCCGACAAGTACTTCGTGCGCGCCCGGGACCTGCTTCTCAAGGACCACCACCGGCCGTGCGTCACGATGCAGGTGTTCGGTAAAACGCACGCGTTCCTGGGCGGGATCGACGAGGCAATCGCCATTCTCAGGCTGTGCAGTATGGACTGGGACGAGGTCCAGGTGTATGCCCTGTTCGACGGCGACGAGATCGCGCCGTGGGAGACGGTGCTCCTCATTGAGGGACCGTACGATGCCTTTGCCCACCTGGAGACCCTCTATCTCGGGGTGCTGGCCCGCCGCACCAAAGTCGGCACGAACACGCGGCAGGTCGTCGAAGCCGCGAAGCCGAAGCAGGTGATGTTTTTCCCGGCGCGGCACGACCACTGGCTGGTCCAGACCGGTGACGGCTACGCCGCCCACATCGCGGGGGCGATCGGGGTGTCGACGGATGCGCAAGCATCGTGGTGGGGCTCGGAAGGGATCGGCACCGTGCCCCACGGCCTTATCGCCGCCTACCACGGCGATACGGTGCTCGCGTCGCAGAAGTTCGCCGATCTGATGGACCCGAGCGTGCGGCTCATCACCCTCGTGGACTTCGACAACGACTGCGTGGGCACGTCGCTCAAAGTGGCACGAGCGTTGGGGGAGCGGCTGTACGGCGTGCGGATCGACACCGCGGAGACGCTGGTGGACAAGTCGGTCATCCCGGGGATGGGCACGTTCAAGCCGACTGGAGTCAACCCGCAGCTCGTTTGGAACGTGCGGCGCGCCCTCGACCGGGAAGGCTTCCAGCACGTGAAGATCGTCGTCTCGGGCGGCTTCACCGTCGAGAAGATCCGCCAGTTCGAGGAGCAGGACGTTCCGGTGGACATGTACGGCGTCGGCTCCAGCCTCTTCCAGGGCCGCTTCGATTTCACCGCGGACGTCGTGCGGGTGGAGGGGAAGCCGTGCGCCAAAGTCGGCCGGAGCTACCGGCCGAACCCGCGGCTGGAACGGGTGGAGTGACTGAGCGGCGTCGCCCTCAGTGCATCCCTTCCGGGCGGCTCGGGGAGCGGGCGACGAACAGAGAATCGAGCAGGGCTGTCACGCGCAGTCGCACGACATCGGCGGCCTGGAACGGGGCGCTGGTCGGCGCGCCCACTGGTTCGAGGACCCTTCGCACGGTGGCGCGCTCGGCGTCGATGATCTGCAGCTGGAAGCGAACCGAGTCTCCTGTTTTGAAGTAGGATCCCGCGATCACCGTCCCGGCGCCCGCCTCGGCGGCGAGCGCTTGTATGCCTCGGGCGTCAAGATGGCCACTCCCCCCCGCCGGGACGACTTCCACCGTCCCGCGCTGGGCGAGCCCCTGCGTCACCCAGTCGGCTGCGAGGTGACCGAGCGGAGCGAGCCGGGGATCGCCGGAGAGGTCCTCGAAGCGGGCGACGACCACTCGCCGGGGATCGAGCACCCGTCGGCGTCCCGCCCGCAGCCCGAATCCGACTCCGGCGACGAGCGCGACCGCGGCACCGGCCGCCAGCACGGTGTTTCGGCCGATGTGGGGCCGCCAGCCCCTCCTCCCCTGACCCTCGGTCGATTGCCGCAGCGAGGCGACGAAGTCGTCCACGCTGGCGAACCGATCGGCGGGCGCGGCGGCGAGCGCCCGGGCGATCGCGTCCTTGACGGATCGGGCGGTGCGCCGGCTTGCCCCCCCGGCCTGCAGCACGGTCTCGAGCGAAGCCCGCGTGGGCGCCGATCCTTCGGCGACGTCCAGCAGCGGCGGTGCGCCCATCAGCATTTCATACAGCACACACCCCAGGCTGTAGACATCGGTGCGCGCATCGATCGCCCGGCTGCCTGCCAGTTGCTCCGGGCTCATGTAAGCCAACGACCCGACCGGTTGACCCCCCGTGAGCGTCCGGCCGCCCGCCGCGCTGATCGCCCGCGCGATCCCGAAGTCCGCGACGAGGGCGTGGCTCTCGGACAACAGGATGTTCTCCGGCTTGACGTCGCGGTGGATGATGCCGTGAACGTGTGCGTAGCTCAGCGCATCCGCGACCTCGAAGGTGATGCGCAGCGCTTCCTGTAGCGGCAGCGTTTGTTCCCGCAACAGGTGGAGCCGCAACGACTCGCCCTCGACATAGGGCATGACGTAGTAGCAGAGACCCTCCGGTCCGTCCGGGACGAAGAGGCATTCATCGGCTGCGAGGATCGGCACGATGTGCGGGTGGTTCAGCTTCGAGGTGAGTTCGACTTCACGGATGAAGCGTTCGCGGAAGTCGGCGCTGGAGAGCTTGGGGTCCATCACCTTGACCGCCACTTTGCGCGCGGGATGGCGCTCATGCGCCAGGTACACACGGGCCATCCCACCGGCACCGATCTCGCGTTCTACGGTGTAATGCGGCGCCAGGCCCTCGCGCAGGGCGTCGAGCACGTCGCTCATGCGCCCCAAGCTACCGCCGCCATTCTCGCGTGGCGACTTCGCCCTCACGCCCGCTCAGCCCAGCGTTCGATCGGGTAGCCAGCCTCGTGCCAGGCGCGGATCCCGCCCAGGAGCACGGCGACGCGGTCTCTGTCGGTTCCCCCGGCGATCAGTTTTCGCGCCGCCCGGGCGCTTGTGGCTTCATCCACTCACGCGCAATACAAGATCGCCACGGCATCGGGCGGCCATGCCGTGGCAGGCGCGTTGCCGTCCGTCGCGTCGATTTCGGCGACGGGCAGCGAGAGCGCGCCTGGGAGATGCGCATTGTCGAACAGGCGGCGATCGCGCGTATCGACCAGGACAGCGCGTCCGCTCGCCGCGAGCGCGCGCGCCTCGGCGACCGAGACGCGACGTATCTCGCCAGGTTCGCTGGCAGGAGTCGGAGAGCCTGGGGCAGCGCTCATGGATACACATCTTAACAGCAGCCGCGCGCACAGAGTTCGCAGCCCGCCCCGCCCCGGCGGCGCCCTTGCGTTACCGCCCGCAATGTATATTTTTCCGTCAAAATGAATATTAATGCACCCGTCCCCGTCGGGGTTCTCGGGGCTTCGGGGTATGTGGGCCAGGAGCTGCTGCGACTCCTCGCCCATCACCCTGGGGCTGCGATCGTCTTCGCCACCGCGGAGTCAGCGGCGGGCGAGGTCATCGAGGGTCACCGGTTAGGGCGGGCGGACGACGCGCCCTTCCACGCCGCGGAGATCGTGCTGTCGGCGCTGCCGCACGGCGTGTCGGGGCGCTACGTGCACGACGCCCGGGCGGCCGGCAAGCGCGCCGTGGATCTGTCGGCGGACTTCCGGCTGTCGCCGGAAGCGGTCTACGGGCTGACGGAGGTGACGCGGCCGCGCGTGGCGGCTGCCGAACTGGTGGCGAATCCGGGCTGCTACCCAACGGCCGCCCTGCTCGCGCTGATCCCCCTCGCCCAACAGGGGCTGATCGACGCGTCGCGCGAAGTGGTGATCGACGCGGCATCGGGCGTGACCGGCGCCGGCCGGGCGCCCAGGCGCGAGCTGCTGTTCGGGGAGGTGACCGAGGACTTCCGGGCCTATGCGGTGGGAAATGAGCACCGCCACCTTGCCGAGCTCCGGGCCACGCTGGCGCGCGAGGGCGGCTTCAGCGGCGATCTCGTCTTCACGCCCCATCTCCTGCCCGTGAAGCGAGGGATCCTCGAAACGATCCATGTTCCGCTTACGCGGGTGCTCGACCAGGCGACGGCGGAGGGGCTGTACCAGGCCGCGTATCACGGCGAGCCCTGCGTCGTGCTCACCCGTGGCACGCTGCCGTCCCTCAAGGACGTCGTGTACCGCAATCGCGTGGCGATTGGTGTCGTGCCGGTCGCCAACGTGCGCCGGCCGCGGCTCACTGTGATCGCCGCGATCGACAACCTCATCAAGGGCGCGGCGGGGCAGGCGATCCAGAACATGAACGTGATGCTCGGCCTGCCGGAGACTGCGGGGCTCGCATGCTGAGCGTCCGGGTCGTCAAGCTCGGTGGCCACGAGCTCGATCGTCCCGAGTGGCTCGCCGCATGCGCCGACGCGCTCAAGGTGCTCGGGCCGGTCGTGCTCGTGCACGGCGGCGGCGAGGCGGTGAGCGCGCTGTCGCAGCGCCTAGCGCTGCCGATCGAGAAGCGCGACGGCCGTCGCGTCACCAGCGCCGCGGTCGCGGAGGTGGTGGAAATGGTGCTCGCGGGGCCGGTGAACCGCATGCTGGTAGCGGCGCTGCGCCAGGCCGGGCTCGACGCTATCGGCCTCTCGGGCGTGGACGGCGGCCTGCTGACGGCGCGGCCCGCGCCCGGCGGCCTTGGGCACGTCGGCGAGATCATCGCCATTCGCGTGTCGTTGCTCCACAGCCTGCTGCTCGCCGGTCTGACGCCCGTCATCGCGCCGATGGCGCCCGCCGCGGAGGGCGGCCTCCCCTTCAACGTCAACGCGGACGAGGCCGCCGCGGCCGTCGCGGGCGCGCTGCACGCGGCGGAGCTGCTCTTCGTCTCGGACGTGCCCGGCGTGCGCGTGGACGGCGCTGTGCGGCCGGCGGTGGCGGCGGGAGAGATCGAAACGCTGATCGAGCTGGGCGCGGCCACTGACGGCATGGCCGCCAAGCTCCGCGCCGCTGCCGCCGCCATCCGCGCCGGCGCTCACGCCGTGCGGATCGGCGACTTGCAACTGCTCGGGCACCCCTCCGCCGGCACGCGCATCCTCCCGCCTGCCGTCAAAGCGGCGTGACCGCTATTTCCACGGCTGCCTCCGCCTCACCGGCCGCGCTGCTCGGCGTGTACGCCCGGGTCGGCCCCCTGTTCGTCGCGGGGAACGGCGCGGAGCTCGTGGCTGAGGACGGCACCCGGTACCTCGACTTCGTCGCCGGCATCGGTGTGAACGCGCTCGGCTACAACCATCCCGTGGTACGCGAGGCCGTGGAGCGGGCCCTCGGCACGGGGCTGGTCCACGTCTCGAACCTGTACCGCACCGAGCCCGGCGAGCGGCTCGCCGAGGAGCTGGTGAGGCGCTCGTTCGCCGATCGGGTGTTCTTCTGCAACTCGGGCGCCGAGGCGAACGAGGCGGCGTTCAAGTTCGCCCGCAAATGGTCGGGGAAGACCGAGATCGTCGCCTTCAGCGGCAGCTTCCACGGGCGGCTGTTCGCCACGCTGGCCGCGACGGATCGACCCGAGTACCGCAAGCCGTTCGAGCCGCTCGTGCCCGGTGTACGGATCGTCCCGCGTGAGGACTGGGCGGCCGTGGATCACGCGGTGTCGGCGTCCCGCACTGCGGCGGTGATCGTGGAGCCGGTGCAGGGCGAGGGCGGCGTGCGCCCCGTCGACCCGGAGTGGCTCGGGTTCCTGCGGGAGCTGTGCGATTCTCGGGGCGTCGCCATCATCTTCGACGAAGTGCAGTGCGGGCTGGGACGTACGGGAACCCTGTTCGCGTACGAGCAGACCGGCGTCGTTCCCGACGTCCTCACGCTCGCCAAGCCGCTCGCCGGAGGACTGCCGATGGGCGCCGTGCTCCTGCGGGACGCGATCGCGGCGGCGCTGAAGCCGGGCGACCACGCGACGACGTTCGGCGGCGGCCCGCTGGTGGCGACGGTCGCGCTGGCCGTGGTCCGCACCATCGCCGAACCCGACTTTCTCACCGCCGTGCGGCAGAAGGGCGAGTGGCTGGCGGCGCGGCTGGCGAGCCTCGCCGCGCGCTCCCCGCGCGTGCGCGAGATTCGGGGGCGCGGGTTGATGTGGGGTCTCGAGCTGGCAGAGCCGGCGGCGCCCTTCGTCACCGCCGCGCGCGCGCGGGGGCTGCTCGTCTTGACGGCGGGAGCGAACGTGCTCCGACTCGTGCCGCCCCTCGTCATCACGCCGCACGACCTCGAGCGCGGCGTGGCCATTCTGGAAGAGGTGCTCGCGTGAGCGCGCTGCCGTTACTGTCTGGTGGGGCGCAACCCCGGGGCGCCGCCCCGGGGTCAGCCGACTCGAAGGCGGTTCCGGCGCGGCTGACCCCGGGCCGGTGGCCCGGGGCTTCCCTCGAGCTCCGGCCGGCAGCGCTGGCCGACGTTCCCGCCCTCGAAGCGTTGATGGCCCCCTACGTCGCGACCGGCGACCTGTTGCCGCGCAGCAACTACGATCTGTGCCGGCACGTCAAGGAGTACATGGTTGCCGAGGGGCCCGACGGCGCCATCGTAGGGTGCGGGTCGCTCAAGATCTACTCGCGCGATCTGGCGGAGGTCGCGGGACTCGCGGTGCGCGCGGATCTTCAAGGCGGCGGCGTGGGCCGGGCCCTGACGCTGGCGCTGGTCGCGGAAGCGCGGGCCAACGGGATCGCCGAGGTGCTGGCGCTGACCCGTAAGCCGGCGTTCTTCCACAAGCTCGGCTTCGTCCTCGCGGAAAAGCAGCACTTTCCGCTGAAGGTGTGGGCGGACTGCGCGCGCTGCCCCCGGCAGAACTGCTGCGACGAGATTGCGGTGGTGCTGACGCTGTAGCTTTCAGGTCGTGAAGTCCTCCACACACAAGAGAATCGTCCTCGCCGGCTTCGGCTGCGCGGCCGCGCTCGCGGTGCTCGTCGTGGCCGCCCTGCTCTCGGTGCCTCACTTCGACTCGGAGAGCCTCGCCAAGCCGTCCCGCTACTCGGCGGGCCACGCCGCCGCCGCCCTCGATTCCCTGCGGACCGAAACCCTGCCCGCGCTCGACGGCATGCGGCACGACGACCGCTATGTGCTCCGCCCCCGCCCCCGCCCCCGCCCCAGTCCCGGCCCCAGCCCCCGTCCCCTCCCGCGCAGCGGGCGCGACGGCGCGGTCGCCGCGGTGCACGTGTGGCGCGATCCGGAGATCGCACTCGAGCGGGTTCCCTACGGCGATACCGCTCCCCTCGGCTCGGCGGAGCGGCGCCAGTGGATGGCCACCGCGCAGTGGGCGCAGGTGGACTCTCTGCTCGAGGCGGCGACCCGGCCCTGGGGCCAGGTCAGCGATGTGCTGGCCGCCTTGGACTCGAGCGACGATCCGTTCCTGCCCGTCCTCGATCCCATCCCGGTATTGAGCGCCGGCCGCGCGCTCCTCGCCCGCGGCCGCTGGGATGTGGAGCACGGCCGGCCGGCGGACGCCGACAGCGTCGTCCGCGCGGCCATCACCGTCGGCCGCCATCTGCAGGACGATCTCGCGCTGCCGCACGTCGTGCTCGGCGCGCGTATCGAGCGTGAAGCAGTGCAGATGCTCGCGGCCGTGTACCACAACGCCGGCCGGTTCGCGCAGCGCGATCGGGCAGACGCCTATCTGGCCCGGGTGGATTCGAACCTCGCGGCCCTGCGGCACGGGTTGAGCCAGATCAGGGCCGCGGGCGCCCTCGCGGACAACACCGCGGCGCTCGTCGGCTGGGCCCGGCACGACGCGCTGCCGCTCGCCGTCCGCCGCGAGCTCATCCTCGCGGTCGCGTTCGGCTGGGCGTACAGCGACCCCGAAACCCGCGGCGGCCCTGCGGACGGCCGCAAGGAGGCACTCGCACAGCTCGCCGGCGCCAACCTGCCGGCGGAGCTCGAGGGGATCGTCCGCCGCGGCACGGCGGCGTTCGGCTACAACCTGCTGCGGCGACTGGCCGTCGCGTGGCGGTACAAAACGACGTAAGCGGGCGGGGGCAGTGGCGGCCGGCCGTTGACATCCCCGCGCGTAGCCGCCGAGATTCCCATGGCGCGGTCACCAAGGAGCAAGGCATGCCCCGCGTCATCTTCTGGGATGTGGACACTCAGTACGACTTCATGAAGGCCGACGGCAAGCTGTACGTGCCCGACGCCGAGCACATCGTTCCGAATCTCAAGCAGCTCACCGACTATGCCCATGGCCACGGCATCCGGGTCGTGGCGAGCGCCGACGATCACGTGATGAGCGATCCCGAGATCTCGGAGCGGCCGGACTGGAAGGACACCTTCCCGCCGCACTGCATGCGCGGGACGCCCGGGCAGAGGAAGCTCCCCGAGACCGCGCTGCGCGACCCGCTCGTGATCGAGCCCGCGCCGGGCGATGCGAAGGCGCTCGCCGACCGCCTGCGCGGCCATAGGGGCGACATCCTCTTCCACAAACATCGCTTCGACGTGTTCAGCAACGAGAACGTGATGGCGGCGCTGGAGATAATCGACCCCGAGGACATCGTGCTGTACGGGGTCGCGACCGACGTGTGCGACAAGGCGGCGGTGGAAGGCTTGCTGCAGCGCCGGCCACACACCCGGCTCTTCGTGGTCACCGACGCGATCCGTGGCATCGACCGGGATGCGTCCGAGCACCTGCTGCGGGAGTGGGGCGACGAGGGCGTGCGCCTGGTGAGGACGAAAGAGGTCGTGGAGGAGGGGCTGGTCGAGGCGCTCGCTCGCGCCACCGCATGACGGCACCAACCGCGCCGCCCGTGTTCGGGCGGTTTTTTCTGCCGGGCCCCACCGACGTCCACCCCGAAGTCCTGGCCGCGATGCAGCGACCGATGATCGGTCACCGCTCGAGCGCGATGGAGCGGCTGCTCGAGCGGCTGGCGCCGTCGCTCGCCCAGTTGTTCCGCACGTCGCGCATCGTGCTCGTCGGCACGACCTCGGCGACGGGGTTCATGGAGCTGGCAGTGCGCAACGGCGTGCGCCAGCGCGCGCTGTCGCTCGTGAACGGCGCGTTCAGCGAGCGCTTCGCCAAGCTGGTCCGCGCCTGCGGCAAGGAGTGCATCCGGCTCGACGTGCCGCTCGGCTGCGCCGTCGAGCCCGACATGCTGCGCGACGCGCTGCGCCGCACCCCCGTGGACGCCGTCACCCTCGTCCATTCCGAGACGTCGACCGGCGTATTGCAGGATGTCGCGGCCCTCGCCGCGGTGGCGCGCGAGTTCGGCGACGTGCTCGTGCTGGTGGACGCGGTGACCTCGCTCGCCGGCTCGCCCGTCGAAACCGATCGCTGGGGACTCGACTTCGTCTTCACCGGGTCTCAGAAGGCGCTCGCCTTGCCACCGGGGCTCGCGCTGGGCGTCGCCTCCGAGCGCATGCTGGAGCGCGCCCGGGCGTTGCCCAACCGCGGGCTGTACTTCGACCTCGTGAGCTTCACCGAGGCGACCGTCAAGCACCAGCCCACCAACACGCCCGCGATCTCGTTGCTCTACGCACTCGAGACGCAGCTCGGGCGCATCGAGCGCGAGGGGGGTGTCGAGGCGCGCTGGCGACGGCACGACGCGATGCGCTCGCGCGTGGAGGCGTGGAGCGAGGAGCGCGGCGTGCCGTTCCTGCCGCGGGCGGAGCGACGCAGCTGGACCGTCTCGTGCCTCAAGGTGCCGGAGGCCAGGGGCGCGAAGGCCATCGTCGGCGCGCTCAAGGACGCGGGCTGGACGATCGGCGCGGGGTACGGGTCCCTCAAGGAGACGACGATCCGGATCGGTCACATGGGCGACCATACCGTGGGCGCGCTCGAGGAGCTGCTGGCGCTGCTCGCGGGGTTGGTGTCGTGACCCACCGGGTCGTGGTGGCCGACCGCGTGGCGGAGGGGGGGCTCCAGCTGCTCGCCGCGACCCCGGACGTCGAGGTGGCGAGCTTCGCCGGGAAGCCGCGGGAAGAGCTGGAGCGGGCCCTCGCCGGGGCGCATGCGCTGATCGTACGGAGCGAGACGCGGGTCACCGCGGAGCTGCTCATGCGAGCGCCGCATCTCCGGGTGATCGCCCGGGCGGGCACGGGGGTCGACAACATCGATGTTCCCGCGGCGACGCGCCGCGGGATCGCCGTGATGAACGCACCGGGCGCGAATACGGTCAGTGCGGCCGAGCATGCGATGGGGCTGCTGCTCGCGCTGGTGCGGCACATCCCGTGGGCCGCGGAGGCGATGCGGCGCGGGGAGTGGGACCGCAAGCGGTTCGAAGGGACGGAGCTGCGCGGCAAGACGATCGGGATCGTCGGGCTGGGGCGCATCGGTGGTCACGTCGCGCAGGTGGCCCGGGCGTTCGGGATGCAGGTGGTGGGGCACGATCCCTATCTCGCGCCCGGGCGCGCCGCCGAGCTGCAGGTGAAGCTGCTGCCGCTCGACCAGCTGCTGCGGCAGGCCGACGTCGTGACGTTGCACGTTGCGTACACGGAGCAGACCCACCACCTGATCAACACCGAGCGGCTCCAGCTGATGAAGCCGACCGCCGTGCTCATCAACACCGCCCGCGGCGAGCTGGTGGATGAGCAGGCGGTGGCGGAGGCCATCAAGACGAAGCGCATCGCCGGCGCGGCGATCGACGTGTTCGCGGTAGAGCCGCTGCCGGCTGACTCGGTGCTGCGGCAGCTGCCCGGCGTGATCCTCACGCCCCACCTCGCGGCTTCGACGGCGGAGGCCCAGGAGCGGGTGAGCCTCGAGGTCTGCGGCGCCGTGCGTGAAGCGCTGGTCGCCGGGGACCTGTCGTTCGCGATCAACGTCCCCGGCATCTCCGGCGACCTGCTGCGCCGGCTCGGCCCCCTGCTCGATCTGGCGCGGCGGCTCGGGCGGCTGGCGCTGGCTCTGGTGGACGGACCAGTACAGTCGGTCGAGGTCGCCTATGGCGGCAAAGACGAAGCGGCGCCGCGGCCCGTCCAGGTCGCGGCGGTCGAGGGGTTGCTCAGCGCGATGCGCGTGGAGCCGGTGAGCCTCGTGAACGCGTTGCTCATCGCGGAAGAGCGAGGCATCCAGCATGCTCGCAAGAGCGGCACGCCCGAGCCGGGGTTCGAGACCACGGTGGGCGTGAAGCTCGCGACGGAGCGGGGCCGGGTGCGCGTCACCGGTGCCCTCGTCGGCGACAGCCACGGCCGGGTGATCCGCATCGACGACTACCACGTGGATGTCGCGCCCGAGGGGTGGATGCTCGTCATCCGCAACCGCGACGTGCCCGGTGTCATCGGACGAGTGGGCACGCTGCTCGGCCAGGCGGGGATCAACATCGGGAGCTACCATCAGGCCAGGCGCGCAGCGCCGGGGACGGACGCTCTGGCGGCGATTACCGTGGACCAGCCGCTCACGAACGGCGTGCTGGAGCACCTTGGGCGTGCGCCCGACGTGTTGGACGTGCGGCTGGTGTATTTCGGCGAGTAGACCGCCACTCGCTCGCCGCCCCACCGGCGCCGCGCTAACTTGCCGCTTATGCTCGACACCCTCGAGTCGCTGCGGGAACGACTCGCACCCCAATACGACGTCGAACGCCAGATCGGCGCTGGCGGCATGGCCCGTGTCTATCTGGCGGTCCAGCAGCACCCGCATCGCCGGGTCGCGATCAAGGTCATCGACCCCGAGCTGAGCAACCGCCTGCTGCGCGAGCGGTTCATCCGCGAAGTGGACCTGTCCTCGAAGCTCAGCCACCCCCACATCGTGCCGATCTTCTCGGCCGGGGAAGTGGACGGGCTGTTCTACTACGTCATGCCGTACGTGGAAGGCGAGTCGTTGCGGCACCGCCTGCTGCGCGAGCGCAAACTCACGCTCGAGGCCGCGCTCCACATCACCCGCGACGTCGCCGACGCGCTCGCCTTCGCGCACGCGCAGGGAATCATCCACCGCGACATCAAGCCCGAGAACATTCTGCTGCCGGGCGACCACGCGATCGTCGCCGACTTCGGGATCGCGCGCGCGATCAGTGCGGCCGGCTCGCTGACCATCACGCAGACCGGACAGTCGATCGGGTCGCCCGGCTACATGAGCCCGGAACAGGCGTTGGGCAGCGGTGATCTGGACGCCCGCACCGACATCTACAGCCTCGGGTGCGTGCTGTTCGAGGCGCTGGCGGGTGAACCGCCGGTACCCAGCCTCGCCGAGCGGCTCATCCATAACTGGGGCGCCCTGGAATCGTGCGATGCGCTGCGTGGGGAGGAGGGTGGGGTCGCGCGAGCGGTCAAACACGCGATCTCCAAAGCGCTTGCGCCGCTGCCGGACGATCGGTTTGCCACGGCGGCGGGATTCGCCGCAGCGCTCGGGGGATCCGCCCATCGCACCAGTGTGCCGACGCGGGGGATCTTCGCGGGCCGGCGGGGACGACGCATCGCGCTGGTGGGAGCCGCCCTCGTCGTGGCGGGCGCCGCCGCCGGGGCGTTCCTGGCGCTGCGGCGCCCGGTGTCCGGTCTCAAAGACCGGCGCGTGGTCGTGGCCGTGATCGAAAACCACACGGGCGACGCCGCGTTCGACAATCTCGGTCACATGGCGGCCGACTGGGTGACTCAAGGGCTGGCGCAGACCGGTCTCGTCGAGGTTGTCCCCTCGATGTCTGTGATGAGCGCGTCGCTGGCGTCGGGCGAACATGGTCCAGGCCACCTCGACGCCGCGGGGCTTCGGGCACTGGGTCGGGAGACCGGCGCCGGCACGGTGGTGTGGGGCGCTTACTACCGGCAGGGGGACAGCGTCCGGTTTCAGGTCCAGATCTCGGCGGCGAAGGACGGCACGGTCCTGCGGGCGCTCGATCCCGTCGCCGGGCCGCTGGCTCAGCCGCTCGATGCGGTCGAAGCCCTGCGCCAGCGTGTCATGGCCGCGCTCGCGACGCTGTTCGACTCCCGGCTCAACCGCTGGGCGACGACCGCGAGCCAACCTCCCAACTTCCAGGCCTACCAGGAGTTCATCGCGGGTCTGGACCGGTTCGTCCAGTTCGACATGCGTGGGGCGATCGCGCACTTCGAGCGGGCGTCGGCGGTAGACACGGCGTTCCGCCTGCCCCTCATCTTTGCCGCGAATGCGCACATGAACGTCGGGGAGTTCGCGGCGGCGGATGCCATCGGCCACGCGCTGGAGCGGCACGCCGGGCAACTCGCTCCGCTCGACCGTTCCTACCTGGCGTGGGTGCTGGCGACGTGCCGGGGCGATGGAGGCGAGGCGCTCCGGGCGTCGCGGGCGATGGCGAGTCTCGCGCCCGCGTCCGAGGCGCTCTATCTGGTCGCGGAGGACGCGATGGCGCTCAATCGTCCGCGCGAGGCGGTGGACGCGCTGGTCGCGCTCGGTCCCGACCGCGGATTCACCCGCGGGTGGTGGGTGTACTGGTACGACCTAACCACGGCATTGCACCTGCTGGGCGACCATCGTGCCGAGCTCAAGCAGGCGCTCGAAGGGGCGCGCCGGTTTCCCGACAATCCGCAGGTGCTGATCACGCAGGTCCGGGCCCTCGCGGCGCTGGGGCGAGCGGACGAGGTGACGCGCCGGCTCGCGGCGAGCGTGAACCTTCCTTCTGTGCAGGGCTGGACACCGGCCGATGGGATGCTGCTCGCCGCGGTTGAGTTGCGGGCCCACGGCCACGCCGCCGCGGCAGACACGGCCTTAGCCCAGGCGCGCGACTGGCTCGCGGCCCGTCCGCCCGCGGAGGCGGCATCCGAGGCGCACCGGTTTCGCGTTTCGCTCGTCTCCTACCTCTCGGGGCGGCTCGCTGACGCGCAGCGCGAATTCGAGCGCCTGGCGGCGCCCCCGCGCCTCGGCCGGAGCGACTCCCTCGCGGTCGCCGCGGTCACGGGCGACGGGTGGGACCAGATGGACTATCTCGGGTACCTGGGCGCCATCGCGGCGCGCCAGGGAAATCGCGAACCGGCGCTCCGTGTCGACCGGACGCTCGCGGGCCTGAAGCGGCCGTATCTATTCGGCCGGCACACGGTGTGGCGGGCGCGCATCCGGGCGCTGCTCGGCGAGCGGGACGTCGCCGTGGACCTGCTCCGGGAAGCGATCGCCCGGGGGTACCCGCACGTCCACGCGCTGCACATCGACCTCGCGTTCGAGTCGCTGCGGGACTACCCGCCGTTCCAGCAGCTTATGAAGCCGAAGCAGTAGGGCAGTTGGGCGTGAAGTCCCCGGTTTGCGTCATCTGCGCGGCCTGGGAAGGCGTGTTAGGCTGCGAGGCGTGCAACCTAACAGCGCGCCGGAAGGCAAAGTTGTGGGGAAAGGAAGCATGGATTGCAGCAAACGGCGCGCGGCGTTAGGCTGCGGGCTCTGGCGTGGACATCGGCATCGACGCAACATACTCACTAGTTAGGCCGCACCGAGGCCACTGATGACACCGTCCCGACCCAAGCGTCGAAAGAAGGCGTTGGCTTCAGCCGCCGACGACCTCAACTACGAGTGGAAGATGGCAAACGTGGCGGCGAAGGCCTTGGCACAGGCACAAGGGGCAAATGATGTATGGGCCCAGAATCTTGCCCTTGAATCGTTTCTCGTTCACGCCCGCATAATCCGCGAATTCTTTGCGGCCTCGGGCTCGGCAGATGACGTGCTCGCCCGTGATTTCCTGTGGTCCGAACCGAAGGTTCGACTCACACTCCTCCGTAGCAACCCCATTCGCAAGAGACTCAATCGCCGAATCGCGCACCTCAGCTACTCGCGGTCGCGCCTCAAGCGTGCTTGGGATGTCCGCCGACTGTTAAACGAGATCAACTCTGCCATGATCCAGTTCGTGTCCTTGCTTGCCCGTCGAGATCGTAAGCTCGCGTCGATTGCCGGTGCGCCCTAACATCATGTGCGGAGGCTCCCCCATGTTACTTGCATCGAGGCTAGCAAGAGCGTGTACGTTGCTCTTGGTTACTCTGCTGTTCGTCTCGTGCGGGGCTAATACTCTCTATCGAGGAGTGGCCGTAACAAGTCTCAGCGACGAGCAACTTGTCGGGGAGCTTGTAAGCGCCGCCCAAGGGCTAGGTGTCGAAGTCAATCGCACGATGTATCTGATGGCAGTCCGACCAGAACCGGCCTACGTGCTCACCAGCTCCACAACGACTTTCTCTGGATCAGCCAACGCCACGTACAACGCATACGTCATGCCCACGGGTTATGGTGCTACCGTGTACGGCACAGCCTCAGGCACTGTATCTGGCACATCCTCGACCCAGTACCAGTACACAGATACGCGGGGTGCCGAGCGGCTCGGGAACGCCATCGCGACCGCCATCAGTCGCTCCCGGCAGGCCGCCTACAGGCGTCGCGGTCAAGAGGTCATAGCCGAGTACCAGGCTAGGGTATCACGACGTCGGGCTGAAACAGAGCAAGTCATCCAAGAGTTCTTCGCGCAGAATCCCGACCTACAGGCCAGACGAACCTTGGTTGCTGCTGTCGCGCCCTGGGCGGCAGCCCAGGGCATCGCCGATAATCGCGGCATCCTCCAGCGCACAAAGGAGATCATTGGAGCCCTACCACGCGGTGAGGGGCTGACGGGGACGTGGTACGGCACATTCGCTCAGACCACCACCACCACGCAGGGCGAGACTTTCGCCTTCAGTCAGTTTGTTCGCCTGGCTCTCACTCAGCGGGACAATGTGCTCGTTGGGAATGGCACTCTGGGCACGGGCGAGGTCATAGAATTCAACGGCGAAGTCACTCGGCAGGATATCACTGCGGCAGTTGCAAACACTACAAGCGCCATCAACGTCAAGTTGACGGCCGTTGCTGCGACCAACCAGATAACCGGTTCGTTTGCCGGGTCGGGGACCGATGCCCGACTCGAAGGCACGTTCACACTGCTTCGATAGATCGTCTTAGGGTGCGGCCTAACCAGCGCTTGAAGCTGTCGGCCCGCGGCGGCCGCGTGGTAGGGAACTGGATCCACCTGCGGCCGCCGCAGGCCGCAGCTTAAGCGCGACCCGTTAGGCAGCAAAATTCCTTCCAGGCTGTGAACAGAAAGCACGGCGTCTTGCTCGCCCGAAATCTTTGTTGAGTTACTTGCAATTCTGGAGGGCTAGATGTGGCACTCGCTGCGAATCTTCCGACGCAAAGTACGCCAACATTGCCAATAGCTCCGCATTTTTCTTCAGATCATCGAAGACCAGCTTGTCGAACGTGTCGCGGTTGGTATGCCACGTGTACGTCTCGTAATCCCACTTCAATGATTCCAGGTTGAATGCCGGCGCACCATGACAGGTGAAAGCTGCGTTGTCGGTCCCACCTTCGACCTGGCCAGGGTCATCCAATGTTATTTCGCGTGTCAACTCACCTGGCATCGCCGCCAGCCAGCGGCGAAAGAACGCGCCCGCACCGGCGAATCCACTCATGGAAATGCTGACAATCCGGCCCGTGCCGTTGTCCTGATTGAAGAGCGCCTGCAATCCGTTGACGATATCCGAATGTTGAGATGCAAACGCGCGTGAACCGTTCAGTCCCTGTTCTTCACCGCCCCAGTGGACAGCAAGGATTGTGCGCCTGGGGTGCGGATACACAGCCTTAAGAATTCTCATGGCTTCCATCATCAATAGGGTGCCGGAGCCGTTGTCAGTCGCACCCGATGCCGCATCCCAAGAGTCGAGATGCGCCGAGAGCAGCACATACTCATCCGGTTTCTCGCTGCCGCGCAACTCCGCGATGACATTGAAGACCGGGACTTCACCCTCGAACCGCGCTGGTGCGTCGAGGCGAATAACTGGACCCTGGTTCCTTTCCGCAAGTCGGCGGACAAGACCATAATCCTCGCAACTCAGCCCGACCTCCGGCACTTTGTCCGTCGAAGCCGTGCCTATCTTGCTCGTGCCCCAACCAGGTGAGGCCGTAAGGCTAGGACGCAGCGATACCAATAGGCCGAGCGCACCGGCCTCGCCCAGGCGAAGAGGCAAAGCCTCACCTCCCAAACCGGAGGCGTGCAGGCTGGCAGACCAGGCCCGCAACGCCGCAGTGCGCTCATCTCGCATCTTTTCGAACGATTCCGGGGCAAACTTCTGCCAGTTCTCATCAGGCCGGCATGTCGGCTCAGCTAGTGAGAGGGCCAAGAACTTGCCCCGAACTTGTGGCAACCACGCCTCGAATTCAGACCCGCTCGACACGTTCGGGTAGATGATGACCGGACCCTGGACAGGTTTCCTGGTGCCGGCACTGAAGGCCATCAACATCCCTTCGAGGGAGCGCACACGCGGCGCAGTGAGATCGATGTGAATCGTCCCGCGTCGCCAAGCGCGCGCTGTCCCGTATTGTTCCGTGCGCACCAGTATTCCCCAGCCGCGATATACGGCTGCAAGCCAGTCGTCCGCATGCTGCAGGTCAGCGGATCCTGTCAGCCGCGCCCCGATTGAATCGATGAGTGGTTGAGCTAGGGAATACACATCAGATTTTTCGATCGCTTCGACCCTTATTGCATGTAGCACCGAGTCGACGCGTGTGGAGGTTTGCGCGTGCGTTGCCTTCCATGTTATAAGGCTGAGACCTACTATGCTGAAATGAATGAGACGCTTCATTGTGGTCTCCGGATGTAATTCGACAAGATCTTCATCCGATCGGACACGGCGAGGCCACTTTTGGTTGCGACGAGGCTGGTCTCTCTCACGACCTACGACCATTGGTGGTCCACAGTAGCGACAAGCCTGCGGTCGGCCGCGACGGGCCACACTGCCGTTGCTGCCCAACAAGCGCTTGAAGCTGGCGGCGCGCGTAGGATATTGAATGACACCTTTTTCTTCAGCGCGCCGCAGCTTAAGCGCGATCCGTTAGGCGGCGGCCACGCGACCACATCGACGAAATCGGAGGCCACAATGGCACGCATCCTCCTTCCGCTGGTCGCGGTCGCCCTCATGGGGCCAGCCCTACCTTGCCTGCGCAGCCCCGCACTCGCACAGACTCCGCTCTCCGGGGATTCCGGCAGGATCGTCCTGAGCACGGCAACCCTACGGTATGTCGTGGAAGGACGGGGGAGGCCCTGCATCGTCTACGGTGTCCGCCTCTTGCATGCCAGGACCTTTTCTCAACGCTTTAAGAGCGAATTCCGATGCGTTTACCTGGACAATCGCGCCTCCGATCCCGACGCCATTGTTCGACCCGAGGCCCCATATACCATTGAGGCCTCGGTCGAAGACTTGGAAGCGGCAAGGCAGAGGCTGCAGATGGATCGCTTCG